>Ga0126371_10000374_pt1 | contig 36383 bp, 32 predicted proteins | sample PanSoiMetaPlot_4_FD_110145 | JGI IMG/M metagenome (GOLD analysis project Ga0126371, IMG submission 110145) | Tropical forest soil microbial communities from Panama - MetaG Plot_4 | ecosystem: Environmental > Terrestrial > Soil > Tropical forest > Bulk soil | place: Panama | collected 2016-02-17
GTTACGGGTCGGCCGCCAACATGGATCTCGCCGGTATCGGCGATGCGGACACCGAAGACAGTTTCCAAGAGCTCGGTCCGCCCCGCGCCAACGAGCCCCGTGAGAACCAGGATCTCGCCACGTCGAAGCGTGAGGGAGATGTCGTGGAATTCCTCATTGCGACCGAGGTGGCGCAGTTCAAGCAACGGCTCGCCAAGTGCGGTTTCCCTCTTTCCTCCCGGTTGCGCCCAGATACGCTCGTGGCCTGTAATGAGTGCAACGATCTTCTCACGATCCAGTTGCTTGACTGGATATGTGCCAACCGATTTTCCGTCGCGGAGAACCGTGACCCGGTCGACTAGAGGAGCTATCTCCTCCAAGCGATGGCTGACATACACAATCCCGACGCCCGACTGCGCCAGCCTTCGGACTAGTGCGAAGAGTTTTTCGGCTTCGCCTCGGCTAAGCGATGCGGTCGGCTCGTCAAGGATAAGCAGCTTCGCATCGACGCCAAGCGCCTTGGCGATCTCGACGAGTTGACGCCGGGCGATGCTGAGGTTCGACACCATCGCACCGGTTGCGATGTCGGCGCCCACGCGGTCGAGCAGCCGTTGCGCCTTTGCCTTAGTGCGCCGCCAGTCGATCAACCCGAGTGGAGTGAGAAGCTCGCGACCGAGGAAAAGGTTCTCGGCAACGGACAAATTCGGTGCCAAAGCAAGGTCCTGATAGATGACACAAATGCCCAAGTCTTTCGCGGTTTGGGTATCGCGGATCGCGACGTGCCGTCCATTGATCCGGATTTCTCCAGCGTCCGCCTGGTAGAGGCCGGCAATGATCTTGATGAGCGTGCTCTTGCCGGCGCCATTGGCACCGAGTAGGGCATGGACCTCGCCGCGCCGCAACTCAAAGTCCACATTATCCAGTGCAACAACGCCCGGAAATGTCTTGCACAGTCCGAGGACTTGGAGGATCCTCGCTTGTTTATCATCCGTTGACCAGTGACCTACGGCGCCCGTCATCGGGACCGATCCGTGGCGAAGGGGCCGCCGCGGCGCGGCCTCCCTGCTCTTGCGCCACCCACGGCCTCTTCGCGAATTGTCTGCAGACAGGCATAGGCGGTGGCCCGCGAGACCCCCAGTACGGCGGCTACTGGTCCCACAGCCCGGTGAACGTTAAAGACGCCCCGGGCGTCAAGCGCCCGGACGATCTCAAGGCGATCGTTCCTTGACAGTGTAGTGACGGACCGACCATCGAGTTCGTCACGCAGAGAGGCATCGATTACGTCGCGGATATCGTCGGCGAAGGCCGTCGGTTCACGTTTGACGTCATGCCTAATGAGGGCGTTAAGAATCTTCGCCGCGTGGCGCAGCTCGGTCACGTCGAGGTTGATGCAGAGCGCACCGAAGACCCTCCGGTTTGCGTCTCTGAGCACGATCGTGGAAGAGTTGATGACCCAGCCGTTAGGCGCCTTCGCCAGATAGTTCAGCCGGTCTTGCGCGGCTCTCCCCTCGGCCAAGACGGATAAGCCGGCCTCGGACATCGCGCTGCCCACCCGCCGATCGGTGATCTTGCCGGCGACAGCGACGACCGAACGATCCGCGACCCGATAGTCGTGCAGCACGATGTCGCAATGCCTACCGAGCGATCGAGCCAGCGGCTCGATGATGTCAGCGATTGCCTCCAACCGCCGATCGGCCTCGCGATCCAACGGGTGGCACTTACGTCTTCCTTTCTGCTCCATCTCTAAGACCTCGGCCGCCGCCCGTGCGGGAACTGACCGCGCTGGCCATAACGTCTTAGATTTATCCATGAGATTGACAAAACGTCCAGATGTCAATCACAGTGCAAAGATGGCCATTTTCGAATCCAGGCGCGGCGCTCTCCACTATGAATTGTTGGGTGCGGGCCGGCCGATCGTGTTGATCCACGGCTTCACCAATTTCGGCCTCTCCTGGTCACCACAGCTCTCGGCACTTGTCCATGCTGGTTACTGCGTGATCCTACCCGACTTGCACGGGCACGGAGCCTCGCAACCTGCGACCGCGCTCTGCACGGTGAAGGACCTCGCGACGGACATGGTGGCCCTTCTCGATCACCTCAGCGCTGGACCGACCGTTCTCTGTGGGCTCTCCCTGGGCGGAATGGTTGCGCAACAGATGGCGATTGACCGGCCGGATCGGGTGGCCGCGATCATCGTGGCGAACAGTCGGTCATCCTTCTCTGCTCCCGAACACACTGCAATCGTCAACAATTGGATTGCCCTACTACGCCAGAACAACGGTCCGCTCGAGCGGCTGCAGACGACGTGGCCCGTACTCGTCAATGAGAGGTTCCGGGACAGCAGTTCTGGGCGCGCCGTTTTTGAGGCCTGGGCACGAGTGCTCGCAGCAGTGCCGGGATCGTCCTTCTGTCACGTCGCGCAAGGCATGACGCGTTTTGACATGCGTGGACGTCTCGCAACCATCCGAGTTCCGGCGTTGCTCATCGGCGGCGAGCACGATCGCTTATTCAGCCCGGACCACACGAGAGAGATCGGAAATGAGATGGCCGGATCGACCTGCGCGGTGATCTCTGGCGCCGGCCACCTCTCGAACCTCGATAGCTCTGATCAATTCAACCGCCTGCTCTTGGATTTCCTGGCATCGCATTTTGCCTTCCCATAGAGCCCTGCGGCGGTCCGCCCTGATCGCCCGCGGGAATATAGCGCGCGACGAGCAGCAAGGCGACGCGGAAAAGTCGGATAGTCCGCCGTCCCCACTACGGTTTCAATTTTGGCCATATAGGGAACGGGTCAGTTAGCGCACGTTGTCGGTTGTGGAGTGATGGAAAAGCACTGCCACCCGAGACTTTCATCGCGGTTTGCACCTAAACTTGTTGTGGTCGCTACACTTGAAATATGCCGTCCACCGAAACTTCTACGTGGACGTCCGTTCTTTGCACGAAAAAGTCGATGTTTCATTGGGTTGTGCCAGGTTGATGCCGCAGTTGCGGTATCTGACCACGGTCTCACCAGCCCACCACCAGCGATGCGAATGGCTTCAGCACGGACTTCACGGATCATTTTTAGCGTGGCCACTCTCGAATAAATAAATCCTTTGGAATCGGCGCCAGCTTTGTCATTTGCTTCATGAAGAACGCGATGCGGGTTCTCTTGCACTGATCGAGCACGGATCGTGCCCAGCCCGGATCCATCATGCGCGCTTGTCGTGCGCCGCTCTCACCGCCGCAAATCACCCAATCGGGCAGAGGATTTCCATGTAGTTGGAGCGGACCTAAAGCCGGTTCATAGCTGATGAAACGAATTGTCGCGGGAATATCTGAAAGAATGCGCCAGCGGTGGTCGTAATGCTGTTGATCCTCAGTAGTTGCGCCGAGCCATACATGCGGATAACCAGTACCCCAATCTTTGGGCAACATCTTACCAATGTTCTCGGGACGCTTAGTGAGCAACATCCAATCTAGCTGCTGCGTCTCCTTAATCAGTTCCCATAAATTGTCGCACCACTCTTTTGGCACCTTGTTGTCGAAAACGTCCGCTAGCGAAGCGCAAAACACACGCGGACGGCGACCGCCAGGTTGCCTCGCCCACTTGAGCGGTTGCCGCCAATTTGCATCTGACGTCCGCGAGCGCTCACCATGCGGACCCCACCGCACGCGCCTATAGCGACGGTCCATCATCGCTTCCGCATAGCAATGGTCGCAACCGGGTGATACCTTCTGGCATCCAATCCAGGGGTTAAACGTGTGATCTGTCCATTCTATTTTTGTGCTCTCACCCATTTTGGAACCCTCAAGTCAACCTCGTCGTTCACTCACCAATCTCTACCGAGGTTCGACTCTCGACTCAAACCACAACTGATGGAGAACAAAGCTGGTAATCGATGGCTTTGTCGACGAGAACAGGCGCCGATCATGAAGCGTTGAGAGCAGCGTGATTGATTTGGGATCTACCAAGGGTTGTTTAATCATACGAAAGTCATCGCCACGATGCCGCCTTGAACCGACCCGTGATGCTGTGGCCATCTGATTGCCACGGTCGACACTGGCACGCGGCCCAAAACACTTTTCGAGCGCGGCGCAATATTGGTTTGTCAAACTCGCTGGCGCGGCCGCGGCCCGCCAAGGGCCGGATCGGGGGCGCACCGGCTGCCTCTATTTGGTGAGCCGGCAGTTACCGGGCGCGTTGCAAGCAGCTGGAGTCGCCCGGGTGGTGGCGGTAACGTCCGTGGAGGTCGGACCTTCCACTCCATTCACGATCGCCGAAACGTGCCAGCGATAGGACGATCGAGGTGCAAGGCCTGTGTCGGCGAAACTCAATCCCTTGGTCTCACCAACGACGGTAAATTGACCGTCCGCGCCGGCTCGCGAGATGCGGTAGATCGCTGTTCCCTCGATCATTTTCCACGCCAGATCCGCGCTGGTATCTGACGTGTCGATTACGGCAAGTACCTCCGATGCGGCAGGGGATGTGTCGGCGGGTGTCGCCGGTTTGGCACCCGCGGTAACGGCGTCCAGCATAGCTTTGATCGTCCTGATCTGGGCTCCGGACTTAGTCACGTAGCTGTCCGTGTGATCGATGTAGCTCCACCAGTCCCAGCAAGCTTGCGGATTGAAGGGCACGAGCGAGCTCGACCGAGTTTGCGGATAGAGCACAATGAGACGGTTAGTATCGGCCCAGGCGTTGTACCCAGTGTTTTCTACAAACCTCGCACCGATATCGCCAATGTCCTGTTTGCATCCGTGGAGCGCGATATGAACGCGACATGGGTCGCTGCGCTGGCACTCTTCCGGGACAAAAACATATCCGGTATCGCCGAGGCTTAGCGCGTCGGGCGTATCCGGCTTGGTGTAGATCGACTGGTCGAAACGCTTCAGCGACCCCTTAAGCTGAGCTCGGTTAGGTGGGTTCAGTGCGCCGTATATGTGCTGCAAGATGATGCCGGCCTGATCATACCCACACTGGTCAATGTACGGGCTATCGTTGGCGTTGCAGGCGTTGACGCCATCTGCCTGCGTCTCGCCTTCGACGACCAGTGAGTGACCGGCTCCGATTGTCGTTTGGTAATATAGGTTGCCGCTGGTTGTGCCGAGATAATGCAAATAGAACGTTGCGGCCGCATCGGTAGTCGCCTTGGCAACCAGGGCGTCATTGTAGCCATGGAACAGATAAATTTTTTGCTCTTTGAGCCTACTAAGTGCATCGATGTCGCCTGAGGTTGCCTTGCCGTCGGCCTTCGTGACGAAATCGCTCACCTGCAGATCTGACTCCGGCCCTTTCATGCATGAGCCGGTGGCTCTCCAGATGGGACCCCAATAGCCAGTGACAATATCGGACGCATCAGCTTCGGCACACCAGAACGGGCCACCGGCGACGACTCCGACCCCTTTGATAACCGATGACCATGCCGTTCCAAATTGGACAGCCATGAACGCGCCCGATGAAATGCCGGAAATTGAGCTTTCGCCGATCGCCGCATTGTAGCCATTGAGCGCCAAAGACTCGGCAGCGAGCGGCCTGACGGCGAGACACACGGCACACGCCGTGAGCGCAAGGGTCCGGTGGCCGAGGATCATCGTCTTCACCCTTGAATTGACAATTGCGCCTGACCCCAAGGGTCGGGCGCGCACTCCCCTGAAAATCTTCGCGGATTCCAGCATGCTACGCTCGAATGCATTTTATAAGGATAAGGGCGTAAGCGCATTTAAAAAATCGTGTCGGTCCAAAAAAGAAGGACTGCACGGTTGAAGCCGACGTTGTCGATATCGCCATTCGGCTCCCATCGGCTCCGACCTGAGCGGTGATCGCGGGCTCACGGCCGAAAAGAGGGAAACGTGAACGGTTGTTGGAGCGCCCAGAGGGCCGGGTGGGCGACATAACGCTCACTAACGGCAGCACCTGGCCATGCTCCGTCGGTCGCCTACCGGAGGCCGCCGCCTCATCTTGGTTTTCCCGGACGACATCCTCGGAATTCGCACGCAAGTCGCTGATGGCCTCTACGGACAAGGCGAGTTGACGTCTTGTCCTCTGCCCTGAGCTGTTGCTGCGGGAGCATCCTTGTGAGAGCTTCTTCATGGGAGAGCGAAGAAATACCCTGGGGTCTCTACGACTAGATAGCCGCCGCATGAATTTAGTACGGGTGTCGCGGTTTGGTATTGGGCCCTGACCCGCCGGCCCTTCCGGCGGGCCTCTTTTTGCACTATGCTTTGGGCATATTGGCCCGTAGTGCAACACAGTTCGCTCTCTCAGATACGCGCGCAAAATCTTTCGGTATGCTGAGTTAAAGCCAAACGAGGAGCGGGGCTCTCCTTTGCCTCACCTCTCTGGTGTTCCGGCGCAAAGAGCTAAATTTTGGGAACTCCGTGCCGCTGCCAACCTTGCCCGGCTCTGCCGTTATAATGCAAGTGCACCGGAGCGCGTGATCTCCTCGCGCCCGTCTACAGGTGGTTCACCGAAGGGTTCGAGACGCCGGTGCTAGGGATGCCGAGCACTGCTGGGATGAGTTAGCGACCTGAGCGCCTACCGCTAGGTTGCTCGGCCAAGTAGAGAAGGCTTCGCACCCCCTTGACGAGACCGAGCAGGCACCCGGTGACGCCTACCCGCCAGACGGCCATCGGCCTAGCACCTGGTGACCGGGCGCACCTTAATGGGCAGATTTGATGCAGATCATGGACACGACAGCGCGTAACCATAGGGTTCCGCAGATCACGTCTCAAGCGGAGGCAAGAGCAATGACAGCACTATCTGTTGTCCTTGTGACGGCGGTGCCGGTGCTTTGCACGAGCATTGCCACGAGCGTGGACGCACAACCCCTACGATCACAACTCCATGCGCAGCAGCTTGCCGATCTGCCCACTATCAAGGACGCAATCGTCAGGGCGATTGGGGCCGAAGCTACCACCGTTGAATTGCATGCGACCTCGAGTGTTTTCAGGGCGATGTTGGTAAATGGCAAGATGAATGATGCTCCGACCGCCGGGCGTGAAAACGAGGCGTCCGCGATCAGGTCCATCGTATCCCAAGCGATCGCGGGCAAACCAGAGTTCAAGAGGATTGCCGTCATTCGGGTCGAGTATCTGGTCCGGAGCCATCAGAACGCCAAGCCAAAGGTTGTCGACCTGATAGAGTTTCGCAAGGATGCCTCTGGTCGGTTTCGCCATCACGTAACTTGACCGGCAGGGAGCCAAGTCGGATGACAGGCTGCCGCGTTTTCTGAGAAGATTGGCCGTTGCTGTTCGCGCTCGGAGCACTTTCCTCTAACGCGGCGGCCCCAGTTGCTGGGGCGGGGTATCGAGCCGGACAGCGCGGTCGCAGGTCCAGACGGTGATGACTTACGTCTCGGCTCAGTTTGGGTCCCACGTTGGCTTGCTTGGAAGTATTGATACCCTGGGTTGGCAGTGCCGCGTCAAATCGCGAAGAAATACCGCGGGATCTGTACGACTAGATAGCCCTTCGGACCCTCCGCGCTCGCCCCGCCCTGATTCTTAGTGGAGAGTGCCGTCTGCGATAGCGCGACCACGTTGACGTTCGATCGATGCCAACTACATCAATCTTCCGATCGGACGAAACTAAGGTAACAAAAACGTATAAAATAATAAATCGACTCGATGAACGCATACCACCGCTCTGTTGGCTAGAGCCTGCTGGCTTGCTAAGCAGCCAGACAACATCGTACAACTACCACTCGAGCAATACTGTCCAAGCGGGCGGCGCTTTAGGATTGCGTTAGCGCATAGCGTCCCGGCCAGCGGTAAGGCCAGCCGCGTCCGCCAGAGTGACGGGCCAGCAGCATTTGTTGACCTCGCAAGACGAAAAGTGGTCCGGACCACCAAGCATTCCCATCTAAAAAGTGAACATCTTCATATTCGTATAACCGGCTCAAGCGTATCATATAGGTAATTGCCAGAGCAAATAAGAAGGGGCGCTGTGGCCATTTCATCTGCCAACCTCTCCGGCCGAGAAAAAAATGACGACGGCCGCCCCGGTAAGCCAGCGGATTGGAAGGTACAGAAGGCGGTTCTTTCGACATTTAACAAATTCATAGGGATCTGCAGCATTCGACAAACACTGATGTGTTCCAGATCGTTAGCGCTTGTTCTAGCCGGCTGAAGATGACGGCAGGTGTCAAAGTCTTATGTCTACTAGATTTGCCCAAGATGAGCCTTTGGTTCCATGAAGGGAACTGCTCGCTTGAGTGACAACTCTAGATTTAGGAGAAATGCATGTCAGACAAATACTCTTCAATGACAGCACTATACGCCGATCCCTCGAATGTCGAGGGAACGACGTATGGAAAGCGCTGGAGACGCCACAAGTGGATTCAGCTCACAGAAGCTCAAGCTACTGATAGTCCCCAGGCTAAGAAAATTGTGCTCGCGATTCATGGCGGCGGTATTGAGGGAGGGACCAGCGAAATCGCTTTAGCAGTTGCTGGTTATCATCCGGCCACGTTCGCCCAGTCTACAGACTGCTGTGGAGTCCATGATTTGTAGATTTTTGAAGGCCTCTTGAGTCACGATAATGGCGTTTTGCATGTCACGTCCACCAATTACGATGATTCGATTGCTTTGAAGCTAGTTCAGAACTCAAGCCGCTGCATTTCATGCACGGCTTCAGTGATAGTGACGCCAATGGGGGAATTCGAATCTGTGGACGTGACACCGAGCTTATGAGTATTGTGCTCGAGGAATTGACGGCAGCCGGGATATCCGCTCAGGTTGCTACTGACCCAAAACTAAATGGAAATGATCCTGCTAACATTGCAATAAAACCACGATCGGCGCCGGCGTGCAGTTAGAAATGCAGACTACCTATCGCGAATCCTTGTTTGCTCCTGGTTGCAATACCAGAGAATTGCGCAAGAACAATACGAACGCTGTCTTCTGCAACTTGATTATGGCATTAAGAAAGGCGCTGTGTCGCGTTTACTAAAGCTGGCATTTTTAGCTGGACGCACTGCCGGCGGTAACGCCTCGCCACCTTCGGCTCTTCACAACGGACCGCCTGTTCCGGGTGTGGCTTATATGAGCTTCGCAGAGTCAACCCTTTCGTGGCGAATCGCGCCCTGAGCACCACTTACTTAGGGCCCTCAAGCAACTGAGGCTCGCGGTTGATCTCCCCAGAGGCTCTTATCTGCAGGCATTATTATCGTGTCCCTGCTCAAAACTGTGATCGGATGGCAACGCAAGGCTTTCGCATTCACTGCCGATGGCGATCACGCCGTTCTGGACGATCCAAGACGAATGCCGAGATCCGCGCCCTGATCCGCCGGATTAACTTGCGTGCCTCCAAGCGGCTCTTCACCGAACTTTGTCGCAGCGTCGGGCGGCTCATCCGACGGAACGCCGAACATTTGTCCAGCCTCCACGTTGTCAACGACTGCCGGTCGGGAGCGTGCAGAAAGCGTTGATCTCATCTCCGCCAGCACTCGACGGGATTCCGCCGTTTCGAGTCTGGTTTGACTGTGGGACAACCGTGTGAGTTCACGGCGTAAGCTGGCTAGTTGCCGACGTTGATGCGTCCCTGCAATCGAAACCAACGCGCTTCCCGCCGCAAAACCGATGATCAGGATCGTGGGAAGCGAATTGGGAAATTCGAAAATCGAAATTGCAATGATCGCGAGGAGACATGAACCTAAAAATGTGAATAACTGTCGTGAGAGTTCCGCAACCAGGGTCAGTGTCCCTAGCCCTAGCAACGCGACAATGAGTTTGGGCTCCGCGCTGAGAAAGTGAACTGCATCCCACGTCGTCAACGCACCCTCCACTTCGATGTCGAGAACTCTTCCTCGTCCGCTCGACTTTCCTCGATGGTTTCCGTTCATTAATGGTAACGCGCAACGTACTCGTGCAACCGCCCGACGCAACGAGTGTTCGCCAAGGAGAATAATCTTCGACAGACATTCCGCCTTAGCCGATCTGACGCTTCGAAGTGTCAGGCATGGGGTTCTGACGTCTCGGCAAACGCCGGTCGCATGCGGACATATCGAGGGCGCTAAGCCTGCGTCACCAACGGTCTCTTCGTCACCGGACTTGTCGATCGTGGCAACCACAGTTTATGCTAAGATGTTTGCAATAGCACGCCTGTAAACTTGCGATGTTTCGTACACCTACTGCCGCAATTCTACCAGCATGGGGTCGCAACGAAGGCCCTGTGGATGCAACCAATAACCTGGAACACGACCATGGAGCGATGCGGCGCCCTTCGACACTGTCGCTGTCTTTTGCAATGACGGGGATACGAGATACTCCGCTGCCTTACGGACGACTATCGGACCGCAACCGACGCCACCAAGCCGGGTGGACCGTGCCTTCAAATCAGGGAGGTCAACGTGACCAAGGACGCAGCGACAGTTTTTGTCGTCGACGATGAGACGTCAGTGCGTCAAGCGCTCACAGAGCTGCTCAGCGTCTTCGGTTACAACGTTGAAGCGTATCCGAGCGCGCAAGGGCTGCTTCAATCACTCGATCCGCACCAGGTCGGTTGCATCGTCGCCGACGTCCGCATGCCCGGAATGGATGGCATCGAGTTGGTCCGCGAGCTCTCCCGTCGGGACATAGCGAATCCGGTGGTGGTCATTTCGGGGCACGCGGACATCGCTATGGCGGTTGCGGCTATCAAGGCCGGTGCCGAGGATTTCATCGAGAAGCCCATCGACGACAACAAGCTGGTCGCCGCTATCAACCGCGGACTCGCGCACCGGTTTGAGCAGCAGCAACGGCAAGAGACGATACAGGACCTCCGAGCCCGTTTTGACCGGCTGACCCCTCGTGAGGTACAGGTCTTCGACCTCGTGGTCGACGGGCACACCAGCGCGTCGATCGGCAACCTACTGAAGATTAGTCCTCGGACAGTCGAGAGCTATCGGGTACCAATCATGGAGAAGATGGGCGCAGCGAGCATCGCCGGGCTGGTGCGAAGTGCTGTCCGCCTCGGGCGCCTGAAACCATGACGGTCGCCCGACATACTTGCGTCGATGTCGTGCGGCGGCGGTCGCAACGCAGCGCGGCGTTTGGCTGACTGAAGGGTCGATCACAGAGTGTTGGCGCCAGTCGCCCCGATAGAGGTGTCCGGAACTTTTCGCATGTTCGATTTGTGTGACGCGTAAAAAGGTGATCCCCGAGGGTTTGCCCGTGGACAAGTCGCCGGCGAGGCACTTTTTGCTGGGATGACGGCGTGTGGTGCCCATGGGCAGCAATTCCCGGTCCCGGCTACACCACCTTCGGTAATAAACCGCATTATGGTCACACTCACCGTTTTCGTAAGTTAAGCACGTTGACGCGAGTTTTCGTATTGGTCTTCGCTGCAATTCGATGCGGCAAGGGACCATGGGCTGAGTATCACCGGGGTCATGCATCGTAACTTCACCAAAAACCCGCTTCGGTCGTTTGGATCTGCATTCCTTTAGGTGCACCGATGAAGGCTTAATCCGCCGAACCGCCGCGGTACAGACGAATATGCCAGGCGGTGTAAGCCGGGTGGTACTTCTACGGCATAGCTCGCGTCGGGCGGCTGGACTCCATCAAGCGACACCCGGTGGCATCGTCCTTTCGGCGAGCCTCGTGTCACAGAGGAATGTCGTCGTCGATCGCTCCACTTCCGCCCAGATCCATATTTAAGCTCCTAGCGCCAACTGCGACGATCTTACCTATTCCGGCACCTTTACGTGCACAGTAGACCAACATCGACCAGTACACGGGCGTCGATGGCGGAGAGACCGGTAGGGCCCCCGCCCATCTAATGGGACCGCAGGAATGCCAGAGTATCGCGTCTTTGTAAGAGACCTCGACAACCACATTCTCAGCGCCGGCTTCACCTTCATTTGCGAAAATGATGAGGAAGCGCTTGCAAAAACCCGGAAGCTAGTGGGTGGGCTCGATCTTGAGCTGTGGTGCCAAGGGGGCCGGTATGTCGCGCGGATTAAAGCACCAGCCCAATCAGATGAGGGACCTAGCCACGTCGTTCAAGCCGAACCCTCAGGCACTATTTACACACCGTAAACATGCGCAAATTGCGCGAGATTATATCAGGCGCACAACCGCGGTCGTAACCAGCCAAAACGATAACAGCCAAGATTGCCATCGCAATCATGCCGGCAATCGCGCCCCAAAACTTGAGGTCACTCAAGTCCATTAGCAGCTCCGGCGTCGAATTCGGGTGCGACGTCAACCGGGAAATAACCCAGCGCTGATGTTCAAGTTCACTCTCTCCCGACCTCCTGCCGGGTTTCTGGCTGCTATTTGACCTGGTCGCCGGTAGGATCGGAATTGGCACCGTGGCACCGTCATCTGGGTCGTAGTGGTCCGACTCAGCGGGTCCACCTCAGCGTGTCTTCTCGTCCGGCCCGCTACTGGCGTATCGCTCGCGCGCCGGTCCGCGCTCGCCATCAACTGGTGCTGCTCCCGCGCCGGTCGACTCCGGGGAAGCCGGTGGCCAACTCGTATGGGTTTCGCGTGCAACAACACCTGTACGAGTCTTCTGGTCGGGCGATACCTGCACGCCATTCGACTTGCCTGCATCGGTGATGAGGCGCGTAACTCTCCCGTCAGGAGCGAGATGATACACGGCTTGGTGCGGTCGGTTCATCGATCCCAGCCCAGATGGCGGGAATCGGTGAAATAGATGCGTTCCTTCTCATCGACCTGTGTCTCTTGCTCTCGTCCGAGGCTGGATCGCGCGAGTTATCCGGTGCGTCACGAAGGTGCGGGATGCCATTCCTTGCAGGGTTATCGAGCCATCGTCGACCTTGCACCGATTGCGGCCATATCGCTCTTTTACTGTAATTGTACTGATCGGCGTGCCGTTCACGGTCGTGGCATGCCGGCCCCTCCTTGGCCCACCACGCTAGTCGGTGACAATTGGACGATGGCCGGTCGACGACTTTCACCCTATCGCTCGAGGGCATCACCGAGACGGAACCTGCCGGCCCTCACAAATTCTGCACGACCATCGCTATCGCGCGCAGCGCTAAGCGAATCACAATTCCTACAATGCGGTTGTACTACACGTCTGCCACGAACAACCCGCTCAAAAACCAATGATCCTCAATGCCCCTCCGCTACTTAGCGACGCTTCTGCCGAGTCCGCCATCGCGGACAAGGTTATCAGGAATGACACGCCCGCTCTAATCCCAGCAAAAGCGCGGTTTAACGTTGACAAGTCGCGGGGGAGGCGCGCCCGGATCATCTTTTTGCGCCCTACAGATGAAATGCAACACGGAGCAAGTTGCGTTGAAACGCGAAAAAAGATCCTGCCATCCATCTGTGGACACAGATGGATGTTGCTTCGCGAGGACAGGAAGCCCAGCCTGCAACTGCCGAGATCATGGGAGGATCTCTGACATCACGCTCTCTTTGCGCGGCTCGCGGTGACAGCCGCTATGTAGTGAGCATAACCATATCAATATTCCAGATGTGCGTAGACGGTCATCGGGTCGTTGGGATAGTGCGGCTGCGTAAATTCGTCGAGCGGCAATTTAAAGCATCGATGGGGATGCTTATAGGGCGGCGGCTCACGGAAAATAAAATTTGTGCAGCCGCACTTTCTGGCTTCGAAATAAAAACGCAATTGATCGGTTTCTGACTCGTGCATCAGGACGCAGTCGCTGATGATAAGTGTTTTTGAGAGATCGATGTCATCGTTGTGCAGAATTTCGGTAAGTTGTTCAACTGACAGTTGCTCATAGTTGAGGTTAGAGAATGGGGCAACCCACTTGATGCGATGATAGGGAACAACATCCACGCCCCAGAGCTTATACAGAAAGTTGTAGGGTCTGAAATTTCTGCCAGCCCCGCAGCCGATGTTAAGGACTTGTTTGACGCAGGAAGGAACTCTGAGGTCGTGAAAGCAAGTCGCGGCCTCGAAATCTGCGCTTTTATACCGTTTTCCAACCCCTTTGCTGAGGGTTCGGTGGAACCAAGCACTTTTGAATACGCTCAAAAGAATCATAGCTCGATGATAGCAACAAAAAAATTTTCAGATGTCAAAGCCCGATCGAATTTCAAAGTGAAGATATCAACAAAAAAAATCCACAGGACGCTCGACGTTGTCCAATGGTGTTCTGAGCGACAAAGAGGGCAGTGCAACATGGACAATCATTGCTGCACGAGTTGAACGGCCTTGAGCTATGGCGACGCGCTCCAGGGGGATATGCTTTGCGAGTTCCGCGGGCACACCGACGATGTTCAAGACGCGAGTCAGACTGTGGGTGAGGACGTACATCGGCAAGAGGATTCGAACACTCGGCCAACAGCTTAGTAGGCTACAAGGAAATCCTTTAAAATCAATGGCCGGTGATAGGTTTTTGGACCCGAAAACCGATCTGAGGCCGAAGCCCCTAAGGGCCGCCCCTCGCCCACCCGAAATCGACTGGTAGAGACCATCACAGGAGCTTTTTTCCGCACCCAAAGGACCCAATCGGTGAAGAAGGGCTAAATTTGACGAGAGCTTTGGTATGGCGATGGTGGAAAAATCTCTCGACTTGGTGGATCTTCAGAGTTTCGACAAAGCACAGGTGGGCAGTTCCCTGCCGTCGAAGTTCTCAAGCGCCGTAGCCAAATATGGCGCTCTGTCAAAAGAAAGTGGAAAGGTTGAGTCAGCAATCAGAGACATGTGAAGCGAAGAATCGACATCAATAAACTGATCAGCTAACCAAAAACCTCACTTGCGGCTTTATGATCGGGGATGCCACGATACGCCGGTTTATTGTCGGCGTCCGGGGACAGGCGACGCGAGACGGCATTTATTGTTTTCTGCTACGCTGGCAGGCCAATGCTGGGAATAGGGTTTGGCACAAAATCGCCGGCGCGGATCGACCTTTCCAAAGGCCGAAATTCAGTGCCGGACTTGAAAGTGTCGTAGACGCGTGCCGAATTGAAGAAAACGCCGATAGGATTCTCGGCAAGTTCCGGTGAGGTGCGCATGTATTCCGTTGAAAGTTTCCAGTTGGAAAAGACATCACTTTGCAGTTCGACGAAGTTGCCTTCCGGATCTTTGTAATAGAGCGAGATTGTCATGCCGTGATCGAGGCAGAACGCAGGCTCGATACCCGCTTCGCAGGACGTCAAAGTGGTTCATCATATTTTCGAAGCAGTCGAACAGTGATGCATTCCGTTGTGGCGGGTCTTGCCGGCATTGTCCGAGAGGCCCGGCACGGCCAGGAATGCGATCCGGTGGTTCCCCTCGTCATTCGTCGTCCAGCCACCACGGGATCGCGAAATTGGACCTCGAGCTCATACCATCGGACCATTTCATTGAGGTGGCTCGTCTTCAAGGTCAGGCCCCAAATCGCGATCGACTGCTGTCCGTCCATCGCAGTCCCATCCCGGTGCGCGCCTCTCGCCGATCCCCAATCGCGCTCCATAATTGATCTCAGAGGAGACGGCCTGCGTTTTTTGACTCGGTAAGACCAGCGCCAGCGGCAATTCCGAACCCTGCGATCCAGGCGAACCTCCTCGTTCACGGTACGTCGGCAGGCGAAAAACATCCCAGAGGATATAGTGATCGCGATAAAGACCCAACGGGCAGCTCGAAAGCGGAAGAAAGCATCTGGGCCCGATTTCGAGCCGTTCCCGTCGATCTTGATTTCACTTCCAAATCGCGCGGCTTGTTCTTAGTACCCGCTGCCGGCTTGCATCGTTCTCGCTAACCCGTAACTGTGGCCGGCTTTTTTGCGCGCGGCCGCATGGCTACGGCTTGCTCCGGCGCTTGGGTCAATGAGACGATCAATTGCTTCACGTTGGGCACCCCTAGCCCCGTGACGCGGTCGTAGCCCGGTCCGGCGCTGAATTCTCCATTGCTGCCGGATGTGACGTCTCGGAAAGAGGTGGTTCCGAGGAGCGGGTAGATGAGCGGATTTAGAAAGGGAAGCGAAGTCAACCCGGCAGCCTGTCGTGCTTCGTTGATTAGCGCACAAATACCTGCCCATACCGGGGCGCTCCAACTCGTCCCGCCGATTCCAGTCGGCTGTCCCTGTAAGACCAGGAAAGCGCCTTCGTTGGGATCGGCGGCGATGCTCACGTCGGGAACGCACCTCTGAGTCCCGGGAGGTACGCCTGCGCCTTTCTGCCAGCTCGGACGTGCAAAAAAAATGCTATCGCCCCCTCCACTGCCCGACCAGCCGTCCTCGGCCACTACCGAGCCATCTCCCGAGGCAAGCTGCAGACTTGTCCCGCCGACGGCGATGACTGCAGTATCCGATGCCGCATACTCCGCCTGAAGAGGGCCATCGGAAGTGTGGCCGTCAGTATTCGGATTGGATCCAGCATCACCGCTCGAAACAAAGACGTTTACACCTGTTGCCGCAAGCCTCAGGAATTTTTGGTGCTGAGTTGCTACCTCTCCTGTTGGCCCACCCAAAAAGGTCTCTCCAAGTCCCAGGCTAATCGACACCTGCCTCAAGCTGGGATCCTGGGATGCGTCCGCGATTATGCGATCAAGAGCCTGGTCGAGCGCCACGAATGCAAGTGAGCCGGTCGCATAGATCTTGATCTTCGATCCAGGGGCAACTCCACTGGACCATGAAACATCCAATGTCTCTTCGCCCTCCGGACTCGGCAGGTGACCGCTACCCACTTTGATCTTTTCAATTCTGCTCAAATCAGCTGTGATCCCGTTTGCTGCCCAGAAATCAACGAGATCGCTATTGTTTGGAAAGGTGTCAATCAATATCGCTATCGTCTGTCCTTTTCCGGTAACGCCGACGGCATTTGCGGTGTATGCTTTAAGTATCTCAGGAACGAGATAGGGTGGGGAATTTTCTTCGTTAGGAACCGGAAACCCGTTTCGGTCCAGAGTGGAGCGATTGTGTCTGATGAACTTGCGTGCTCGGTGTTTCTGCGCATGACGGAATGGCTGCAATCCGATAATGGCTTGCACTGGAGCGCCGATCGTCATCGGGAGGCTGGGCGCGTTCTGCGCTGCAGTGTAAGTAATTCCGTCCTTCGTGACACGGACCATTTTAACGGCCAGGCTTTGTTCGATTTGTCCGATGGTGGCGCTAGCGTACACGCCTGAGCCGTCTGGACTTTGCCCAGTGACTTTGAACCCCTGTTCCACAAGCCAGGTTTTTAGTGCGTCTACGTCTGTTCCTTTTGGAGAATATTTTTGATTTAGTTGCTCCACGGGAATCACCTCTCCGGCGGCAACGCGTTTCTCCAGATCATCCTTCGAGGGCAACTCGAGCGAAAATAGCACGTCCATTCTTTCATTTCGGTTTTCGCTCTTCGCTTCATTGATCATCAAGCCATTTTTTGTTAGACCTAACTGCGCTGGCAGCTCGGTGATACTGTCGGTGAACACTTTCCGATCACTCATCGCCGTTCTCCATTGAAGCGTTTGGTGGGTAACTGTTTCATCACGCAGAAATTTCGCGTTACTTGAGAGAGCGGATTTTCTGGGGATTCTCGCTCAGGTATCTCGCGTCTGTCCTTGGGATGGTAGCCGCAAACATAAAGCCCGAGGCGCCCATAGGACGAATAGTTCCTTTGAGTGTCTCGACGACACATGCTGGTGATAGTATCATTCACTACCTCTGTTTTGTGTGAGCTATGTCACGTCAACCATGGATAAGTTTCGCGGGCCAAGGTCCTCAAATGCATTTGCTGCCAACGCCAGCGATATGCATCGAGATGATACTGGACCTCAAGCGCTTCCTCGCACAGGCGCCTCGGATAGCCATTGATACCCATGTACTTTGCAACACTGGTCTGGCCGATATCGATCTCGATAACTGGGCAACGATCATGACGTCGCTCCTGAGCAGTCATGGGGGCACAACGCCACTGGTAGGCTGAGCGTCACCAAACCCACGTCGAAAGACAACTAGCACCGTTACGAATATGAGGTGCTGATTGACTTGCCGAGGCCTTGCCGGCTGACGTCAAACTTTTGATCGGCGGACTGGGGGTTTAGCGATCATAGGCTCTACCGGACGCTGACCGCCGAAATTTTTGATATGTCATTCGTTTTCGCGGCAATGTCAGGGTCACAGCCGCCGATGGCGAAATCCGAATGGCGATTGCCTGGCTGGCCAAGGCGGACAAACGCGCATCTTAACGCGGCGTGGCATGCCAAACGGTTTCCAAAATTACCATTCACATCGCATCCCGAATATCGTTCGCGATGCAAATCCAGGTTAACATCGACCACCATCTACCCATCGTTTGCGCCAACAGGCTTTCGAACAGGGATAGGTTATCGCGGCGCCTGGACGATCCCTGCACCAGCATTGGGTCGCTCGGCGTCAGCGATTCCCTCCAGACTCGCGCTGCCGATGAGACGGCCCTCGAGCTGCCGGATGCTGGCCCCCGGATTTAGGCTATTGATCTGCTCGAGCCAAAGCGCCGCGACGCCCGCGACGTGTGGGGTGGCCATGCTGGTGCCGCTCATCGATGCCAGGCCACCGCCCGCCCTCGCGCTCTTGATGCTCACGCCAGGGGCTGAGACCACTGGCAAGGCGTTGGAGAAGACGGCGACGCCAACTTTCCTCCCCGGCCCCAAGATTTGCTGCAGAGCGCCGACCGAAATGAACCCGTCAGCGGCAGCCGGCGGCGCGGTCGCGATCTCATAGGTGGGTCGGGCGCTCTCGTTCCCTGCGGCGGCGACGAGAATCGTTTTTGCGAACATCGAGCTGTGCGCGCGCACGAGGTCCGCGAGCGCGTCGAACAGCCGCACATTCTCCCGGTAGGCCGAGAGCGCCTGGGACGTGGCCGGCTCGACCAGCATGCCTTGGCTCACCAGGGACTTCACGTAGCCCGGGAAGTCGAAGCCGACCGACATCGAGACCACGTTTGCGCCTTCCTCGACGGCCCACAGCAGGCCGTTAAGGATCTGCTCGGTGTTGCCGCCGCCTTGACGGCTGAGCACCTTCCCGATGAGAGCCCTGCTCACGCCTGGCGCCACGCCGATGCGTAGACCGCCCGCTTCGACGCCGAAGACCGTACCCGCGCAGTGTGTCCCGTGACCGTTATTGTCTCCGTCGCCCTCTCCGGTAAAGTCCTTCTGCACGATCGTCTTATTGCGGAACGCCTCGTGGCCGCCGTCGATACCGGTGTCGAGCACGGCCACCGTGACGCCGGCGCCCGTGAACGGGCACGTTAATGCGCCCACCGCTTCGACGCCCCAGGCTGCGCCGGGCGCATCCTGTGCACCGGCTGCGTCGGCGTCAGCCTTCGGCTGGATGAGCGTCACCGGCATCACCGGGGCGGTGCGAATTACCTCCGGCGCCCTCCGAACGTCGTTGAGCTCCCGCGCGCCGAGGGTTGCCACTTCGGCAGTAACTTCGATGTCCCGGAGCGCTTCGGCGCCGCCGAGCACGCCGCCGCGGATGCCGCCCAGTACCTTGGCGTCCCCGCTCCTCGCCTTCAGCAGGATGTAGCGATGCGCATTCATGGTCTTCCTCCTCTCTGATCAAGCGAGCCGCTCGGCAAGCTGCTTGGCGTCGTTCGACAGATCCGCGACCCCGGGAAAGAAGCCGTTCTCGTTCGTCCACCACGTCAGGAAGCGGTTGATCTGCCGCCGCGTGGAGTCGATTGCAAATCGCTCGCTCTTATCGCCCTTGGCCCGCGTGCAAAGCAGATCCAAAGCGGCCGTCGCAGCCTCGAGTTGCTTTGGCGCGCCCGCGATCGGTGCAAGCAGATGGCACTCCGCCAGAGTGCCACACGCCCAGAAGTCCTTCTCGTTTGCATCGCGCACGAGCTCCGCAGCGCGACGCACGATCTGCCAGTCGCTAGGGTTCTCGAAGTGCCCGCGCAGCGCGGCCTGAAGCGCGAGCAGCTGGATCCCGAGCCAGTGGTTTTGAATGTTTTCGCAGTACGCTGCACGATAGCAGGCCAAGGACTGGGCCAGTGCCTCGCGGCTTGCGCCGAGGTCGAGATCGCGCCGGTCGCAGAGTTTCTCGGCACGGGTAAAGAGCAGCTCCGCGAGACGTTTGTTCCCACTGGCGAGCAGGCCGTGGGACTCATCAACGAGGCGCTGGCTGGACTCATCGAGGTCTCTTCGCCGCGCGATCAGCGCCGCGATTCGCTTGCGAAGCTGTGTCTCGACTTCGTCGAACTCTGCGGGGTCACCGCCCTTCACGCTGAGGCGATCGGCACGGTTCTGTTGTGCGTCGAGCATCCCAAGCTCCGCGCGCAAGCCGAATTCGGCGAGATGTTTAGCATACCCCTCCGGGGGCAACCGGACGTAGCCGACGAGACTGAGCCAGTCGTGGCCGGCGTTCGCAGCACCCCGTACCGCCACGCGTGCCGCGTGAAGCGCGCGACGCACGTCATCGCCTTCGAGCAGATACCGGTAGAACTCGCGGGCCATCACGACCGATCCTGCCATGGTCAGCGGAAGCTGGGACGCGATGACGACGGGAACGCCGAGCCGGTGCAGCTCCTGCGCGATGCTGTAGTTCGTATATGTGAGCTCGGTCTGGTTCGCGCTGTCGCAAGCCGCGAGCGTGACCACGAGCGGGACGCCCGCGTCCGGGGCGAGCACTTTCGCAGTGTCCTCGGGAGGCACACCGTCCTCACCGACGAAACCAAGGCGAAGTCCCCAGTTATGCTTCGGCCGCCCGGGGCCCGCCCATGGGGTCAGCGCGCCGTGCGCGAGCAAATGAACGTAACTTGGCTTGAATTCGATCCGTGCCTTCGCGAGCGCATCCAGGCTGGCAACGTCCTCGACACGGAGCAAGTTCTCGCCGGCCGCTCCGCCGCGCGACCACGGTTCGAGCGCCGCGCGTAGCGCCTGCTCGTGCTCGTCGATCAGGCTTTTTGGCAGATCGCTGTCCGCGGGTGCGTGCGCAAACAACACCCGCGGCTGATCCGGCCAGGGCAACGCATCGTCAGAGAAGCCGCCGCGAATGCGCCGTGTTAGAACGACACCCCGATCCGAGCTAGCGAGCCACGGCGCGTTCGCCGAGTAGCAGGCTTCGAACGGAAACGCCCACAGTTCGGCGGCGTTCGTCACCAGATCGATCTGCACCAGTCGCTCGCCGCTTGACGGTAGGGACGGCAGGAACGCAGTAGCGTAACGACCGAGTTCTGCCTGGGCATCCTGAACTTGGTCTTGCGTGACGCCTCCCTGGTATCGGAGCGTGTAGAGGAGATCAAGCGAGCGCTCCTGGTCGACGCACGAACGTACTGCTGACGCGGGCTCGTCATACCCTGCGGTGCGAATGTACGCGTTCTCGGGAGAGAGAAGCTGCGTCCGCTCACCACCGAACCGGTGGAACTCGACCATCTCGCAGCCAATGCGATTGCCCTGAGTCATCGACGCCTCCAGGACGGACATGTGGCGAGCGCTTCATGCCACCCTGTTACTCCGATAACCGCGGCATTAACGACCAGGGCCGAACTCGAGAGCCAACCTTCGCATTCTCGAAGACCAGTACACGATTTCAACCCAAGACTGTGTACCAAAGCGCCAAACGCGATCATGATGATACAGTTCCGTTAACGCGACCTCGACCTCACAGAAACCCTAGTTGAAAAGGACGTCTGATCTATCAACTGACAAAGCCCAGGAATATGGAGCGCCATGTTCTGAGCGGACGATTACTACAGCTACCCGCTTCGGCGATCTACGGCGCGGCACATTTACTTTCCTGACGAGGACAAAGATTTGAGTTTGCAACGCCGCGTGTAATAGGAATAGCCGGTCTATAGCACACCAACCCGCAGAGATCGCACATCGGGTCGAATATCAGCCGATTTCTACTGCGGGCACCCTGGCCATTGTCCGGGCAGGTCACCGCCGTAGTCGATCCTCTCGGCCGTTATCACACCGTTGGCGCTGACCGAACCGTACACAACTAAGCTCCTGCCAGGAACCAACTCAGGTGCTTTTTGACCCTCCCTGGCCTTCGCCACATCTACCTTAATTGCATGAGGGCACGTATTGAACCATAGAGTAGCGCCATCCCCCTCTACTGGGCCTATTACATCACCATGTATGGTGACGTTCGAGCCTGGGGTAAGCTCAGCGCCGATAGGGGCGTGTCCCATCTCACGACCTGTAACCGTCGCTTTCTCAACAGGTGGAGCGCTCAAACCGAATACCTTAAGCTCCTTGTTGCTCGCGACATAGACCTTGCCATTGGCGACGACTGGGATTGTGTTTGCCGCACCGCCAGTGTTTGGCCACCCGCCGGCCGGCAATGTCGCAAGCTTTGTTCCATCCTTTGCGTCAAATGCCCAGAGGGTCAATTCTTTTGGCGCTGGCGCAGCCTTTGCGGGACGCTGCACTGCCCAGATGAGTGCCGTGTCCGGTGCCTCTCCGTTCGACGATATAGATGTGAAAAACCCCTTCTGAAACACCAGATTCGCAAGTTTCTCTTGAGCATCCCAGTCCCTGATCAATTTGACCGAACTGGACGTGCGAACCTGCCAAGCCGTCAAGGTGTCGCCACCGCTGCTCACCACCCGTCCTATTCCGTCGGGACCGACGAAGTAGGACTGTCCGCACCAACACCGACCGATGTCGACGGCATCGAGAACATGATTGATCCCCGATGGGTCGAACTTTCCAAGATCATCTCTGTCAAGAAGGTACATCTTCCCACTCTTGCCGGACGCGATCGCCAGGTGCCGTACTGCACCTGATTGGTCGCCTGGTATGACCAATGCACCGCTCGCGCCGAAGTCCATATCGCCTTTATCCAACTCATGCATCCCGAACGCGCCATCTGATGGCGTAAAGTAATCAAGGACGGCCGACAAATCGCCCTTGACCTTGACGACACTCTCCTGGAGATTCACATTTTGATCAATTACAGGCGGCGCTGTTTTATCGGAATTCCCAGTGATGAAATATACGTTTCCGCTCTCGTCTGCTGCTACACCATAACCCGACATCCAAATAGACGACAGAAAGTAATTCTGCGGAGTGTGAGCGCGACGATCCGTCACCTCGTTGGCGCTCAGAGGTACCAAAGTATCCGCCTTCCACCCCAGCAACCATCCACGCGTGCTACCCTGATCGTGATCGCAAAAGCTGCCGAACGCGGCATATACGTTCCCGTTTGCTAAGAGAAGCGCCGATCGTTGTCGACTGACGCGCGGAATAAAATCAAGTTTAGACCCATCGCTCAGTATACTTGATGCCGAGATAAGCCTTCCAAAAGGAGACGCGATCCGATCCGCGAGGCTACTCAAGTCTAGGGCACGCATGCGGTAAGTCGGCTCACCGTTCTCGACAGCGAAGTAAACCACATACAGAAGCCCGTTATCTCGATCGATGACAGGCGTAGAGTTGATTCCAACAACAGGACCGTTATTGCCGCAGCCTGTTCGAACACCAGGCCGCGGGATTCCTAACATGTCTGCCGGCACAGGCATTCCCAATGATCGTGTTCGCAGGATGGAGCCCAACGACGCATCGATTGCATATACAGTGTTGTTTTCGGTAGCAACGTAAACGACGTCTCGTGGCCGCCCATCAAACTCCAGGTTCGCCACAACCAGCGGCTGGGCGTCGACCTGCTCATCGAGTGGCACGGATCGCAGTTCACCGAACGAGCCTTTGCGGATGGTCGTAGGCGACAGAGCAGTCTCTTGTCGGTTCCAGCCGGTTCGCCAGGTATCGTAGTGATACGTCGTTACATCGAAGGAACTCTGCACCTGTGCGGCCAAGCCGCACGTATCTGCCCACAAAACCATCACAAAGGTGCAGACCAGCTCGACGAAGGTGCCAATGACAGCTCCCTTCGATCCAAAGGGCCGCGGCAAGTTTTCGGCAATGTCGGACTCAATTTTGCTATCCAGGTGCATTGGCTTTAATCCAAGTCTCCACCATTTTCAATTCGTCCGCAGTAGCATGCCGTGCATTGAAGTCCTGATTTGTGTCTGGCATTTGCTCAGCCACTGACCCGTCAAATGGTGACATCCCCGAGAGGGCGAGGAAAAGATTCGATTTGCCCGGATCACCTGGCGTGACCAGACGACCCGTAACGTTCCACTCGTCCGTTGTCTTCGAAACGAATTGGTCTCTCGTCATTCCTCTCCAAAATGCCTGGTGAGGTGCGCTATCTATATTTTGATCGTTCGTGGGAACCAAGGCATCAAGCAGTCTTAAAATGTCTGCGAACGTCGGGGCAGTCACACCCATTGAGTCCTCCCTGATGAGCTCTCCGCAACAATATCAGTCATTCACTCTGCTTGGCCAGTCGCGCTTTGCATGAGCGCCTTTAGCTGCTGCAGAGGTATCGAAGATGGGGTGGCTGTCAGCACCCTCGGTCCAGGGGAAGGCCCCCTCGGAGTCAGCACGCTCGGCTGCTGCGGAAAGGCATTGATCTCGAGGGACCATAGAAAATCAGTTTTACGCATTGCCAAATTGTGGCATGCCATGCACCCGGTCGCGATCGCCTTCTGGTCAAACGTTTCCATGGTCGTGTTGGCGAACCCTCCTTCGAACGGGAAGGCGGTGCCAGGGAACGTGTTGGGAGGCGTTCCCGGCACAGTCGGTGCGCCGGCTTTCAGTGGCCATTGCGTCATCACCAGCTCATAGTTCGCCCATATCGTGCCCGCAAGCGCGCTGCGGTAGCTCGCGTTCGTGTTTCGGGTAGACGGGTCGATTGGTTTTATGCGTACGATATTGAAAGGTGCCGGTGGCTGCAGCGGTGGGGGGAATGGAATGGGGTTTGATGTGGGCATGGAACTGCCCCCGCCATCGTTGAACGCAAATGACCCCGCATGTCCCGCGCTCGGCGGGGGAACGTTATCGACGTGTTCGATTGACGTCCAGATCCATTGTGGGCGCGAGAGAGTCTTTTGCACGATATGCATTCCGACCAAGCCCACAGTTTGCTGCGAACACGCTCCTGTGTTTAAGTCCATTACCCATGCCTTGCGCATGTAGAAGCGCTCTGGCTGAGGGATCTTCTCCATTACAATCCAAGATGTCTTTAAATCAAGAGAGCCATTATCAAAAGCCAATCCACCTTCAGGCAGTCGACTACGCAAGTACCACTGCTTCTGAACAATGTCATTGAACTCGATCTCGTTAAAATTGGTAAGATAACGAGCATATGTGCCATTCTGAGCGACGATCGGACCAACCAGACGGCCGAAACCCGCTTCCCCCAGATCCTCAAACTTTGAAATCGAAGCTAGGATAAGATCGTTGGCGCCGGGATTCGGGACCTGCTCTTGGCACGGATACGCGGGCACACCCCCGAATTCGCTCCAGGCCGAGGGAGCATGCCCGCCGGGCTGAAAGAGCTCCCAGTCGGCCTTGAGAGTTTCGAACACTAACGGTCCGGAAGTCGTTCCGACCTTTTGGGTTGCGTCAGCTATGCCACGTTGTCCCTTCTGAGCCGGCCAGATCATTGCGATGAATGCCCGCCATGAATAGTCGTCAAAGAATTGGATCGGATTGCCGTTGAAGCCGTCGGGAATGCACACGTCACTCGGCACTTTAGGCGATGTTGTCGTCACAACGGGCGGATTCGGGCAGCTCTGCGCGCTGGCATCGACCGAGCTTAGTCCCAACAGCATTACCGCAATCGAGCCAAGAAGAGTTGCTTGCAACCTCACCCGCGAGTATGGCTCATGGCCCCATGTAGCGTGCATATCCGCCTCCGTTTAGTCTGACCTGATCTTCGTGATCTTGCCTGATCTCAGAATCTGCTTGCCAATGAGATTGAGGCTGATGGTCTCGGACAGCGAAGTCGGACCAACTGATTGCGCACGACCGCGGAACGCCTTCACAAAAGCGATAAGTTCGCGCGTCGATCCCTCCCGAAAAATACCTTCTTAGCGGATTAAGAGATTAATCTAATCTTTAGTTAAATTTAATTTCATTATTATCTAATACACTACTATATGTTTGGTGACAAGAAAAAAGAAGATTGATCAGAAGCTAAAATTGCTTTCAGAAATCCGCCAGCGCTTAGTTCTGCTCGACAGAGCGCCAATCCGAAGATGCTCTTCGCGATCTGGCGCATTCGCTCCGTCGCCTTAATCGTTAATTTTGAGGTTGGAAATTCAAACCAAGAATGTGGAGGCAGGATTTGTTCCATTGCGAGCCCACTAGCCACCGGTCCGTCCACCCCAAATTTCGATGAATGGCGATCTCGTGGCTATTTGTTTCTCGGCCAGGACCGCATCAAGCAGACCACTTCGCGGAAAGCTCGCCGGTCGACCTGGTTTTATGCTGCATCTAACGCTGCCGTCGACCAAGGCACGCAAGTACCCACGGAACCGGAACTGTGCGCGGCGCCGTCGAGTTTTGGTGTAAGTTCCTGGGCGGGAAACTCATCAAACAATTACTCCGCCATGTTCGGTATCTTGACACTTACATATCACGTCGATTTGTTCACTAAGTCGATTGAAAGACCAGGTACCGCGGCCGCACCTGGCGCCTCTTCGAGCTTCCACCTCGATCGGCCCTCGGAGGAAATGCTGGACCTAGTCACGGGCCCTCGATTCGAACGGATCGAACCAATCCTCAAAGAGTTTGGTGCTCGTCGTCTGCGTCCGCCTTTCAACGCAGAATCATCTGAGTTTCGCACCCCGGAGACTATGCCGCTTTCAACTCCAACCAACCCTGCGCCATCGCCTTTTGGTTTTGATTTTGTGAGCGTTTCTAAGCACTTTTCGAGCAGTTTAGCATTGTCGCTCAGCTCTTGATCCGATTTCATCATCATTTTTGAAACCCGTCTGCAACACCTTGCCAAGAACTCGATATTCAGTAATCGGAGAGCATCGAAGGCTGTCCGGAACCTGTCCACGTCCGGACCGACTAGACCTTCGCCCAGCCTGGTCTTTCCGTCTGCTGACAAACCCAAGGATCTAAACATCTCCTCCTTTAGGAACGGCCAGTAACTAACCAGCTTTTGCATCCGTTCGCTCTCACCATCGTCGAAAGCCGCGTGGAGATCGTCCAGGTTTATGTCTCCGCGAGTTTTCGATTCGATCGTCAAGTTCTCGATGATGCGCGGTATTTCCTGAATGCGCTGCTGTCGATCCTCATTCGAGAGCGCGAGGAAGTCGTTCGGAAATTTCTGGATCAATTCCCCTCGAAACCGAAATCCCATCCGGATACTCGTCAATAGCGTCAGCTGTTGGCTCGACAATCCCACGGTAGGCCCCCCAACCTCATCGATCGCCAGGAACTCGCAACAAAACGTTCCATCCCCCTGGATGCGGGCGCGATCGAGCACGGTACGGAAACGCCTACCACCGCGCCCGATCAAAACGGTTTGCGGCGAGATGAATTGGTTCTTACGTGCTGCAAGGATGATCTTGGTAGTTTCATCGACCCACTTGGACAGGAAATTTTGGTCGCCCACGGTTGTGTTTGACAGGGCGAGAATGTCTGCCCAGGGAACCGAAGACGAGCCGATCGTGAAAAGATCGCCAAGTATCGAGTCTTCGCCAAAAAGCAAGGCACTTCCTGGGATCTCCGCCTTCCCACTGAGCTCGGCATCCTGTACGCTGAAATGGACTCTCGGAAAGCCCTCGAATTCGCTGAGCTTCCCGAACAAGCCCTTCTCTAATCGAACGACAGTGGAGCGCAGCGCGACTGCATCAAACTTTATGCTATTTGCCTGGTAGATCCCGGTCAGCCCTTCGATCAGATCCTCCGTGTTGGCCACCATCTGCAGCTCGCTGAGCGGACCCGGGACCGCGCACTCGGGCCGCATAACGCAATAGATGCGTCGAGCAGACGCCTTTGGATCCACTGCAGCAAAATAACCCGCTTCGTAGAAACACCAGGACCAGTCCTCGTAGGCAGCGCCGTAGATGAGAAACAAGCTCTGCGCATCGCGTAGATGTTCTTCGATCGAGGGTCGCCACCGCTCGCCACGCGGAATGTCCTCCGAAAGGAACACCTCAATTCTTCCCTCGGATGTCTTTTGGATAGCTTCTTTTAGGTCACGCGCCACCCGGCCGTATTCTGCCCTGTGACTGATAAAGATAGACGCGGGGCTCATCTTGCGCCTCAACCACATTGATCGTTGAACGCGTACGACGCTACCACGTGCCGACTGGAGTCCGTGTGACGCCGGTCACCGCGCACTCCACTAATTGATAACGAATTCCGGTAACTGATGATGAATTCTGATGCAGTCCGGATCGCCGATTCGGCTTCCGTTGCGCCTGGTCCGCCCCGGACGCATTTCGCCGCAAGATGTCCGCTACGACGTCCTCGAGATCCTTCTTCACTTGGCTCAACGCTGGGCCCGGATCGGTGATCGCTGAGATTGAACCGGCCGAGGGACTACACTTGGGCAGCTGAGGGACGGTTTCGGTTTCCACCTCAGCAGGAAGGTCTCAATCGCTCGGGTCAGTTCGACAATGCGGCTTACGTCCATCTCCGGTGACGAATTGATCCTGCCCCGTAATGAACAAGGCAGGCACTTGAGGGATCCATCGCGCAGTCAGGCGCGTCTAGCTGCGCCTCGAAGTCGTGTGACGGGGCGTGGTCCATATCGATCGATCCGTAAGGTACGCCATGGCCTTGAAAAGGCAGAACTCTTTACTCGAGAGGGTGGACCGGTGATGGCGCTGCCGGGGGAGGCCTCGGGGCGACGGGCGGCTGTGGCGCAGTGTCCTGCGCCTTGCCAAGCGCCTCGTCGAGCTTGGCTACGGCGGTCCGCGTGATCTCAGTGGCCTCTAGCCATTGGCGATGCTCTAGCGAGATCTGCTCATTCACGGCACCCACGAATTCTGTCAAGGCTTGCCTGTTGCCGCCGGCGACCGCTCCGCGCACCTGGTCAAGTCTCGCTTCTAGTCCTCCCAGCGCAACGCGGGTTCGCGCGTAGCGCTCGGCATTTCGCCGGTCCTGCGACAGCGCTTCGCGGGAATTTGCGTAGCTCGATAGGGCGGCGCCAAATACGCCCACCACCCCCAGGGCCGTGGCGAGCCCGTTTACAGCACCCAGGCCGGCGGCGAGGAGCGAGGATCCGGTCGAAAGCAAGACCGCATAGCTTCCCAGGTCGAGGGTCTTGTTTGCGGCGGCGCGATGGGCCAGTCCTCGATATTGATAGTAGTTCTTCTGCACGTCTAGTTGATAGCGTCGGAAGTATTCAAGACGGAGCAGGTCTAGGTCGTTGTTTGGCGGGCCGTCGGGGTCCGCCACCGCGATGAAATACGACAGACGTTGCGTTTCAGCTTCTGCCCGGCGCTGCATCCACGCGTCGAGCATATTGCCTTGGCGCACGCGAAACAGCCACGTCGTGGCCGCCGCTCCGCTCAGCGCTGACAGGATCCCGAGAGTCGTCACCAAACCTTCGATAGGCAATTTGGGGGCGAGGATCTGCGCCGCCATCATTAATGCACTGAGGGAGGCGGCCACAAGGATTGCCGCGTTCGCCCGCCACACATTGGTCTTGTATTGCGTCTGCGCCGCCGTTGCATCGGCGTCCGCTTGCTCGTACTGTTGCCGGATCGCGCCGAGCCGCGCGGAGCGCAACAGAGGGGCGAGCCCCGGCACGTCTTTGTATCGCTCAGCATGGGCCGCGAGGTCGAGCGCATAGTCCGTGGCTGGCTGCTCGCCAATAAGTGCGGCGGCTTGATCCGCAGTCATGACACTCTCTCCCGGCCGGTCGGGTTAGGGTTCTACCCCCGACGATCCATTACCTGCGCCGCAGGTTGGGAACGGAGCGGCGGAAGAGTCAAGTCCCCAGATAAGAGCGTGCAAGACCAGGATGAAGGCGTGACAAACGCGTAAGATGCCAGAGCTGTTTCGATCCGCTGGCTCGATCCCGAAGGGATCGCTATGATGCACGCGACGACCCAGGCATCCGCGAAACGGCCATGACGATTAAGTTAATTTCAGACATTCGCTCGACCGCGGAAACGCCAGGATGGTGCGCTATCCGCTCGAGGAGATCCCCCTTGAGTCTCCTGTCGTCCCGCTCGGAACCGAAACCTTCAAGATTCGCGTCGTCGCCCTCAAAGCAGATTCATTGCTCGCACCTACGCCTCAGCAGAGCGCTATTCTAAATGGGATCCCCAATTGGCGGCCCCACATAGGGACCATGCCTCCGCCGAACGGTCCCACAGAAGCAGCATCGGATCGCGCGTTTTCTGATGTCTTATGAGGTTTCTTGCCCACGCCTCATTTGATTATGACTGCGGGCTACGTCGACTCGCGCAAGCAGGTGCTCTTGCGGCGTGAGCAGCATTCGGGTAAATTGTTGTTGCTGTTTCGTTCGTCAAGTTACGGCAATCAAGGATTCTAGCGCCGAGCGTCAGCGGAATGTCCGGGCCCAAGTGGGGAGTGAGCCGTGGCGACTGAATCTCTCTCGCTCCTATTCACCGGCCACATGGTTGATCTATCCGACCGCAGCGCACCACGTTTCCCGCCCGGAATTGTAGAACCAGTACGGGAGGAGATCTGGAGGCGGGTCTCCTACCATGTGGGGACCTGCGACCCGAGCGACGCCATGGGCTTCGCCAGCCTCGCTCGCGGCGGAGACATCCTATTCCACGAGGCCTGCCGGGCTTTGGGAGTCGCCACTGCGGTCGTCCTGCCTTTCGCCCCCGATAAATTCATCACAACCTCGGTCGAGGGAGCAGAGGGAGGAAACTGGTTGGAGCGATTCTGGCGCGTCTGGGAGGCGACGCCCGCGGCCGTGCAATACATGCTCGATTTGCCGGTTTCCGACGAAGCGTACGCCGATTGTAACGACCGTTTGCTGGCTCTGGCACGCGCGCATGGCTCAGTACAACTCATTGCACTCTGGGACGGCGCTGGCGGCGGCGGAACGGGCGGGACGGGCGATTTCGTGCAGCGTGCCAAAGAAGCATCCGGAAGAGAACCGGATATTATCGATCCGAAGGCGTTTCTCCCCCAAAATTGACATGCGCGCTCGCTCAAGCTCCACAGAGCCTTCGGAACCATACGTGGCGTTGGAACAAGGGTCGGCCCAGGCGTTGGCGGCACTCATCGCCGTATTCCAGAGATAGCAGGCGCCAATCTTGCGCTGGCCAAGCACTCTGATTCGAAGGAACGCCCAAATCAGCCTGAGGCAAAGCCTGCGCCACAGGTCATCAAAGTTTAACCTTTGTTCAATACGAGAAAGTGGACTAAAAGGATTATTTGAGTGACGCAACATATATAAATTTATACGCCAATACTCTTATTGACAAATACAGCCATAAGTGTTCCTTTTGGTCTGATGTCATCGTATGGCTGCGACCTCAAGCGATGAATCTGCCTTATTTCGCTAGCATGCAGGCAGCGGCGCCGATTGGCGCTCGCCAAATATCTCTCTATTTGCGAGGGTGGCAACCAGGAAGGCCGATCACCGTCGATCTACGATTAGCTGACGCAACTCAATTAAATTAACCGTCGGCGACTTTCTTCAAGATCGTCTCAGAGTGTACAGGCCGTATGCGGCGTTGTTTTAAGGAGACAAAGAGGATGCAGCGGGCGTTTGTTATTCGCCCTTTCGGCACCAAGAAGGATACGGCGGGAACGGGGATCGATTTCGAACAAATCCACACCAAGCTCATCGGCCCCGCACTCAAAAAGGCGGGATTTGAAGGCGGCACGACCGGGGAGATCGTCGAGGCAGGCAACATCCACGAGGATATCTTCGCGCTAATCATTGAAGCGGAGCTGGTGATTTGCGACATTACTTTGCACAATGCTAACGTCTTTTATGAATTGGGTATCCGGCACGCGTTGCGAAAGAAGCACTCGGTCGTGATCAAGGGGACTCCCGCAACGGATAACCCCCCCTTCGACATCGTCACTGACCGCTACCTTCAGTATGAACTCGCCGATCCGGCGGCGGCGGTTTCTGCTCTGACCGAGACGATTCGAGCGACCCTTGCAAGTAACCGTCCGACTGACAGTCCCGTGTTCAAAATGCTGAGCGATTTGCACGAAGTCGACGCCGCGGCTATCGACACCATTCCGACGGATTTTGGCGAAGATGTCACGCGCGCGAGAGCGGCTGAATCCGCGGGCTGGCTGCGGTTGCTCGCGTCCGAGGTTGAGGGATTGCGGTTTCAGCGGCCGGCGTTGAAGTTGGTGGGAAACGCGCTGTGGCAACTCAAGGACTATGAAGGAGCACGCAGGACCTGGGAATCCGTTCGGATTGCCGATCCCGACGACCTCGCCGCCAACCTCGCTCTGCCTAACATCTTTGAGCGGCTCTATCGGAAGGACGAAAAACCTGAGCTGTTGGAGCAGTCCAACCTTGCCATCGCTCGGGTCCTCAGCAGCGAGAAAATCACTGCGGCCCAGCACGCGGAGGCGAATGCTCTCAAGGCCCGCAATTTGAAAACACTTTGGCGGCTCGATTTCCAGGGCGGGGTCGACCTGGGCACGCGCCGCCGGCGGGCGGCGGGAAGTCGATCCCTAATGGAGACCTATGAGGCGTATTGCAACGCTTATTACGGCGATCTCAATCACTACTGGTCCGAGCTGGGGGCGCTTCAACAGGGAACCGCAGCCCTGGACCTGTCGAGTGAAGACACTTGGCAAGACGCTTTCGATAATGAGGACAACGCCGCTGCCTGCAAGAGCAAGCTGAAGCGGCAGGTCGACGCATTGCAATCGCTCGTCTCGGTGTCGATTGACGCCGCGCTCAGCAAACTCACATCGAGCGATTTGGACTATGTCTGGGCCAAGATCAGCGCCGCCGATCTCATGTTCCTTGTCGAAGCCCGCCCGAATCGCATTGTCCAAGCTTACAGGGACGCAATTCCCGTCAACGCTCACTTTGCCTGGGATGCCGCCAAAGGGCAGCTGCAGCTCTTTGCGCAACTTGGGATCAAGTCCGATCTTGCAAATGAAATCATCCGGACCATTGATGCGCGTATGACTCGGCCCATGAAAGCCGAAGAGTCAAAGTTACTGCACCAGGTCGTTTTCGCAGGGCATCGTGTCGACGAGGCCGGCCGCAAAAAGCCCCGGTTTCCCGCGGAGCGGGAGCACAATGCCTGCGATTTGATCCGCAAGAAGCTGACGAAAGCTCGCGATACAGGGGTGCAGATCCAAGTCCTGGCGTCGGCGGCTCCAGGAAGCGACATCCTCTGTCACGAGGTTTGCAGGGAACTCAGCATTGACAGTACAATCTGCTTGCCGATGCCGCAGGACGACTTCGCACGACTTAGCTTCAGCGACCTTGATTCCTGGCGCTCGCGTTTTCTGGCATTGGCGCGTTCCCGCAAGGTGGTATGGTTAAGCGATCAACCGGGCGTGCCGCGCTGGCTTAGTCGCCCCAATGCAAATGCCTGGGAACGCGGGAATCGCTGGGTTCTCGAAATGGCGAGAGCCAGCGGCGCCGACAAGATCACATTGATCGCATTGTGGGACGGCCGTTCGACCGGGGACGCCCCCGGCGGTACAGCACACATGATAGGGTTGGCGCGCGACGCAGGAAATATCGACATTGAGGTCATCGACTCCTCCAGCCTCCTGACTTGAAAGACCGCTCGCGTAGTCGCCATCATTGTGCGAAAGAGGTGCGGCCATGCGTTGAGCTAAATTACATCGAGCCTCTCAAAAAGCTTTCACACGGCCAGCCGACGGGTGCTGGTTCAAGACACGCTTGTCGCGTTAGCACAGAGCCGGGCACCGATGGCGTCGAGAATGAGTTCATGCGCCTGATCGACGATATCGTCCATCGAGGGCGTCCGCGAAAACATTGCCATCCCCCGTGCAAGAATCTCGTGCCGAGTCGGCAAGTGCGGCAAATGCAGGCCCGTAAGCACTTCTGCTGCGCGTTGCTGCGTGGCGGCGAGCTTGTTTTCGAGCACGGAGAGGGCCGGTCCGCCGATCGTCGTCCCGATGATAGCAGCGATATGGTCTGGGTTGAAGCTGGCCGCGAGCTGCGCGGCGGCCCGACCGATGACCCGTGAGCCCAGTCGATGCTCGTTGCGCAGCACCACATCCGGCGGTGTCTTCAGGTCTGACACGAGCCGAACCCACGATAGTCCTTTCAAGATGTAGTATGTGGGGTCGATCTCCCACCACCTGAAGCCTTGCCTCACGCTACTTTGGTACGCATGATGGTTGTTGTGCCAACCCTCGCCCATCGTAAAAAGGGCTAGAAACCAATTGTTTCGCGAATCATCGCCGGTGACGTATCGCTTCCTCCCTTGCACGTGTGCGAGTGAGTTGATGCAAAAAGTGGCGTGATAGACAAGAACAGTGCTCCAGAAGAAGCCGACGACTAAGCCCGGCGCTCCTCCAATCAGCAAACAGAGCAGGGCGAGAATGCTCGCGGGGACGAGCTCGTGTCTGTGCAACCACATCAGCTCGGGATAACGCGCAAAATCGGCAACCTTCAAGAGATCAGTTGCGTCATACTTACGCGCGAAGATCCACCCGAGATGGCTGTAGAAAAAGCCCTCGTGCCGTGGCGAATGCACATCGAGCTCGGTGTCGGAGTGCAGATGGTGATGGCGGTGTTTAGCCGCCCACCATAACACGCTCTTTTGGGCCGTGCTCTGGGACAACACAGCAAGCGCGAGTTGGAATGCCCGGCCAGTCGAGTAAGCGCGATGCGAAAAATATCGATGGTATCCAGCACTGATCGCAAAGATGCGCAGCCAGTAAAGCACTGCGCATATCCAGACAGACCGCCAAGTGATCCCGGTCCAAAGGGCCGCAATGCACGCCAAATGCACCAGCACAAACGGAACGGCCGACGGATACATAATATCCGCATGCTTGCTGTCGATTGCGGTCTTCGGACTGCTCATGGCGGTCAGACGCTTTCTCGCCCGTTGCTCTTCTTCGCCACAGCACTGGATGCTGCGAAATAGGACGCGGGCACTCACGCCACGTCCATCTGCCTCGCTCGCCTAGCCTTGTGCGACGGCAGACGTAGGAGCCGCTTACCCTTCGTCGGTTTCATCACCTGCGATGATCCTTTCCAAACCTCGAATGCGGGCCGCTCCCGGCTGTTCAATCGCGATCAAACAAGCTCGAGGTGCTTGACGGCCGCAAGGAGCACGTAACGCCGGTCCGGATGCGCGGAACATAGTGCTGCGTGCTCAAGTTGTTCGGACAATTGCTCCCGTAGGAGCCTGACGCTGTTCGGAGCAATGCCTGCCGCCTCCAACTCAAACTGGCGTAGCAGCTCCCGCAACCTTTCCAGCGACCCTGAACAGGGCTGGCTCTCCTGCGCAAGCTCGAGGATCAGTCGATGATAGCGTTGGTATAATTCTCTTGACTGCACAGTTCTATCCACGACCGAGCACTGTCGATCACCCGCTCAATTCCTTGGTTTACGACGGTGCGGCACGGCCTACGAGCCACCTTCCCAAATTGGGGGGGTCTGACCGCAAGAGACATGCTTGACGCATAACTATAAGCACATTACGCGTCCAATGTCACGGTAAAAGTGGTACCCATGGCTGCGACTCCGACGGCCCAAGATGCTCCGGCTGATCCCCGTCGCCAACGTTTGTCAACAACTTGTGCGATTTCCATCGATTCTAGCAAAATACGCTTTAAAAGTAATTGTTGAGTTGGTATAATGCATGTAATATAGGACCTCGTACAACCCGCGGGACTCGGGTAGTCGAGGGATCACGCATGATCACAGCCGCGCAGATGCGAGCAGCGCGGGCGCTGCTCAACATGGATCAGCGCCTCCTCGCCGAGCTTTCGGGACTGTCGCTTCCGACGATCCAGCGAATGGAGGCGAGCGAAGATACGATCCGAGGCAACGTCGACTCGCTCATGAAGCTGATCGCAGCCTTGGACGAAGCCGGCGTCGAGCTGATAAACGATGGCGCCGTGAGCCATGGTGGGGGCCGGGGTGTAAGACTCAAGGAGACGCGAAGAGACAGGGAAGGTCTCAGGCGAAGAGGCCCAATGTCGCCTGGCTCTCCTGGTCCTCGGGCAGCTTAAGCGCTTATCGCCATGCCGCTCAGCGTCACAATGTCCTGCGTGGCGATCCTGCTCGTTGCAACATGCGTTGCCATCGCGATCAGCCGAATGCAGGCCGCCAGCTCGTTCGTCTACGGCCTGACCCTCCTGTCATCTCTAACGGCTCTTTTCGCCGCGCTCGTCCACCTGATTGGAGGCGCGCCGATGTCCTTAATGGTAACACTGCCACTTGGCCTGCCATGGCTGGGAGCGCATTTCCAAATGGACGCGCTGGCCGCGTTCTTCATCATCGTTGTCAATCTAGGGGCTGCCGTCGCAAGCCTGTTCGCGCTCGGTTATGGCCGGCATGAACACGAACCACATCGCGTGCTCCCGTTCTACCCGGCATTCGTTGCTGGCATGAATCTCGTGGTGCTTGCTGACGATGCTTTCACTTTTCTGGCTTCCTGGGAGTTTATGTCGCTTTCGTCGTGGTCGCTGGTCATGGCCCATCATCGCGCCCGCGACAACACGCAAGCGGGATATGTTTACCTCGTTATGGCCAGCTTCGGTACGTTCGCGCTTCTGCTGGCCTACGGTATGCTTGCAGGACCTGACGGCAGCTACGCCTTCGCCGCGA
>Ga0126371_10000375_pt1 | contig 36354 bp, 35 predicted proteins | sample PanSoiMetaPlot_4_FD_110145 | JGI IMG/M metagenome (GOLD analysis project Ga0126371, IMG submission 110145) | Tropical forest soil microbial communities from Panama - MetaG Plot_4 | ecosystem: Environmental > Terrestrial > Soil > Tropical forest > Bulk soil | place: Panama | collected 2016-02-17
CTGCTCCATCTCTTCGAGAAACTGCTCCCGCTTCGACTTCCGTCCGTACTTCTCGAATCCGGTCTGCGTCGCCAGAGTCTGTTGTCGCACTCGTGTTTTCCCTCCGACTTACACACTACCCGCACAAGCTGTGGACCGGCGAGTATTTCAGAGGTTCCCTAAGATTCAGCCCACGAGCGTTATCGACCTCATCAAGAAGAAGATTATGTTGAGTTCCACATCTGTACTTCCCACCAATCGCGCAGGGTGGCGCCGATTCATTGGTGATCTCAACACTCACCATCCTGGATGCTAGAATGATTCAGGTCAGGTATCGGTCTCACGCGACGTATTCCCGCCAACCCCGCCAGGTCCGGAAGGAAGCAACGGTAACGGGCTCTTGCGTGTGCAGTGAGTTCCCGGTACCTGACTATTTTTTCCACAGCTGCAACCTCACCTGGTTCGCCAACCTCTGATTACTGAGTTTTACCTTCCTTTTACGAGTCTTTTCGCAGGAAACGACGTTCCGCGCCATCTATAGAAGTCAGGCGTAGTCGAGAATCTTCGTACGCCGCCAAGGAGAATCATGAGCGCTCGTGGTACTTCCCCTCAGTTCACACCGCATGTCACGATTCGGGTTTCCGGAAAATTGTTTCAGGGACATCTCGCGTATCTCGATCAATTAGTTCAATCGGCAGCTGAGTGCCAGCTATGGCCGGTTTTGAGTCTCGCCTCGCTGGAAGAACTGGACCGGGAAGCCTTGTCGTACTTGATAGAAGGGGAAAATCGAAATTTCGCCATTATTTCCTGCCCGAGCTTCATTCGCGAATGGATGGAGCATGAAAGGTTCCGGCCCGCTGCGTGAGGGCATTTCGCTTACCGAAAACAGTTTCCTCCGTCTAGAAACACAGCCAGACGGAGGAAAATACCCAGTGAATCAATGCGTCAGAGTATGGATGTTATGTGCTGTCGTGGCTGCGAGCCTTTGTTCTGCGGCGGCGCCATCCGGCAAATTGAACTTAGTCGATATACCGGAGTTCGTTCGTGACTGGCAGATTTCAAAACAGTTCACGACGGAAGTTGCGAAAGCGATGCCTGCCGAGTATTACAGCTTCAAGGCGACACCGGAAGAAATGACGTTTGGAGAGCAGATTGTCCACATCGCTGGGGCAAACGTATTTCGCTTCAATCAGATCACGGGAATCAAGCCTCCGTTTGAGTTTGATCCTGGAAAGCCAGGTCCCATAGATAAAGAGACTTCCCTGAAACTGCTCGAGCAATCCTTCGATTATGTGCTCGATGTCTTACCGAAGATTACTTCTCAACAGTTGCAACGCACCTGGAATATTCCGTCATGGAAGGGGCGGACCCAGCCCGACGGAAGAGCAATGATCATGAATATGTTTGTTCATACCGCACACCATCGGGCGCAATGCGAGGTCTATTTACGGCTGAAGGGAATCAAGCCGCCGGACTATGCGTTCTGATAAGGCGCGAAAATCAACCAATTAACGATCCTGGTTAGACATTCGGGTCGCAATCCTTCAAAATACTGGGTTTCGCATTCATTTGGAGCCCTGCATTGACTACGCCTACTCGCGCCAAAATTACAGCGCTTGGCACCTACGTACCGCCACGAGTTCTTACTAACGCCGACCTTGAGAAAATGGTCGATACTACTAGTGAGTGGATCCTTGAACGGGTTGGTATCCGCCAACGCCACATCGCCGACAAAGGTGTAGCTGCTAGCGATTTGGCCGTCGCTGCTGTAAAGAATCTCCTTGCGTCCCATCCGTTTGATCTTCAGGAAGTGGATCTTATCGTGGTCGGCACGGTCACGCCGGACATGATGTATCCGTCAACGGCTTGCCTGGTTCAGCACAAACTTGGAATCCGGGATACTTGGGGCTTCGATGTTTCTGCCGGGTGCTCGGGATTCGTCTATGCCCTAAACACTGGCGTGAAGTTTGTGGAGTCAGGCCAGTACAAGAAGGTGCTGGTCATCGGTTCGGACGTGAACTCTTCGATGACGGACTATACCGACCGGGCGGTGTGCATCATTTTCGGGGATGGCGCGGGCGCGGTTCTGCTTGAGCCCTCGCAAGATGGCGATGGAGTGATTGATCACGTCGCCCAGGTCGAAGGAGTGGGCGGGCAATTTCTCTATATGCCCGGCGGTGGTAGCTTGAATCCAGCATCGCACGACACGGTCGATCAGAAGATGCATTACATTCATCAGGATGGAAAGAGTGTCTTCAAGTATGCAGTGAAGAAGATGGCGGAGATGACGGAACGCATTCTGGAGCGGAACAATTTGGTGGGAAAGGACATCGATTGCTTTATTGCGCATCAGGCAAACCGTCGCATCATTACGGCTACGGCCGACCGTTTAGGAATGCCGCTGGAGAAGGTTGTGATCAATATCGACCGCTTCGGCAACACGACCGCGGGTACGATACCGATCGCGATGCAGACGGCAATCGAAGAAGGGAAATTGAAGAAAGGCGACAGGCTTCTCATCGCTGCGGTGGGAGCGGGCTTTACTTCGGGGGCTACTTTGATGCGCTGGGGCTTCTGATACCGTCGGACGTTGGAACTTCGCGGTTTCTCCCAACCTTTGGGTTTGTCTTTGCGTTCACTGTGATCCTCACGCTGAGTTCGCATAGAAGAGCCGCCGAGCTCGCTGAGACCTCGTAAATCTGAGTGTGATTGCTGGATCGAAGGCTCACCGCGTGAGGTCCAATTCCAGATCGCTGAATCTGCGAGACTCGAAGCTCAGAGCTCGCGGCTGGCTCACCGTTAGACATTCTTCCGCCAATCGTTCAGAATAGAGGCGCTTCCACTCCCAGGGGTTTTTCGATTGACAAAACCGATCCGCGCCAAGATCAGTGCTCTGGGCACTTATGTGCCTCCTCGTCTTCTCACCAATGCCGACCTCGAACGGATGGTTGACACCAACAATGAATGGATCATGACCCGGGTTGGGATACGGGAGCGGCATATCGTCGATAAGGGCGTTTGTACCAGCGATTTAGCAGTACAAGCGGCGAAAAAGGCGCTGGCGCAGAGCGGGTTCGAGCCGAGCCAGATTGAGGCCATCATCGTAGGGACGGTGACGCCCGATATGTTGTTTCCGTCCACCGCCTGCATTGTTCAGGACAAGTTGGGCGCAAAGGGAGCCTGGGGTTTCGATCTTTCCGCGGCCTGTTCGGCATTTCTATATTCGGTCCAAGTTGGGGCGCAGTTTATCGTCAGCGGCGCTCATAAGCGGATTCTGGCTATCGGATCCGATGTGATGTCGTCGATCATCGATTACACCGACCGAGCCACTTGCGTGATTTTTGGCGACGGTGCCGGGGCCGCCATTCTGGAGCCTGCAACCGACGATTCGGAGGGTCTGATCGACTTTATCCACGAGGTTGACGGCTCGGGTGGACAGTTCCTCTACATGCCCGGTGGAGGCAGCCTCCATCCTTCGACCAAAGAGACCATCGAGAAGAAGATGCACTACGTTCATCAGGACGGGCAGCAAGTCTTCAAGTTCGCCGTCCGCAAGCAGACAGAGTTGTGCCTGAAACTGCTGGAGCGCAACGGTCTCAAGGGCTCCGACATCGATGTGTTCATTCCGCATCAGGCAAATCTGAGGATCATCAACGCCACAGCCGAGAGGCTCGGGCTGAGGGAAGAGAGCGTTGTCATCAATATCGACCGCTACGGGAATACCACCGCAGGGACAATTCCATTGGCGATGGGTACGGCGATTGAGGAAGGCAAGCTGAAGAAGGGAAGTCTTGTGTTGCTCGCCTCAGTAGGAGCTGGATTCACTATTGGGTCGGCGTTGTTGCGCTGGGCTTTCTAACGAGAGATGCCAGAATTCGTGCTTACGATCTGGGTTGGGGCGCGGTAAGCACATTCCCGCTCCAAAATTTCGTCACGCTATTCTTGGAAACCTTCGATAAGCCTTGATTTGATTGGCGTAGGTGGTAGGCCTCCGATTAATGCAAAAGTTTTCTCCCAAAGAGAAAGTGCGGATCCAAACTCCTTTTGGGCGCAACGCAAGGGGATTCCTGCCCTGCCTTGCAGCAACTTCGGGAGCGACTGAATCTTTTTGACCTCTCGCAGCCACTGCTTGCGATGTGTTGGGGTTTTCCGGAAACCAGGCACTGAACGTAGCGGCTTCAAGTGCAACGAGATCCTGTAACGAAGGTCCTAACCCGCTTGTGAGTTCCAAGCACCTCTCGAGATGAGCTGCCGCCGTGGCGGAGTCTTTCCGATCGTTGGCCGCAAGATAGGCCAACCAGCTTCCCGAAAAATCGTCGCACGACCCGTCGCGGATCCGTCCAACAGCATCGAGCCATGTACGCTTCCACATCCGCGCCCGAACACCCGACTGAGATTGGTTCGCGATGGCACAATGACAGATCCAGCGTCGGGCCTTAGCCGGAGAAACGCGCAACGTCAGAATACGGAAACCATCGTTGTAAAGGACACCCACTCGATAAGGGACCAAATTGAGAATTGCAAAGATTGCCGAAATCATCCACAGCATCTCGAGCGTAATTGCCATCACAGTGGATTCTGGGGGGCGGTAGATAAGGAGCGACGCGCAGAGGACTGCCGTGACCAGGTTAGCGATCGGACCTCCGGCAATAAACACGCGAAGTCGCTGTCTTAGGCGGCCGAGTCGTTCAACGTGCATTCCGGCATAACCGCCAGCCAGTACCGCTCGAAGTTGGAGTTTCAGCCGACCATACTCCAGACCGAGAGAGATCGGACCAATCGTAATGGAACTGAATCGAAATCCGACCAGCCAACCGGCAGCCAGATGTCCCATCTCATGAAACACGATGGCCATCAGAATCGAAAGAATGTAAGTCGGGAAAACGTAGCACGCAGGTCCATTCCAAATCCTACGGGCGTCGTTGGATACGAGGATGAGTATGGCCGAAAGGGGGATAGAGATCAGAAAGCCGATCGCGATGCTGGCAAAGGTCTTTCTGTTTCTCTTTGGTATAGTCGCGCTATCAAGAATCGGTGTGAGGGACCCAAGCTGAGGGGCATTGTGCATCGTGATGGATGGTACCAAAAACCCGATTTCAGGTCCCCATGTCGCTCAGTTCCTGTTCGTGACGTTCGTAACTATGGTTCTTGCATTTTCAATAGCATAGCGGGATGGAGGCTGTTATTGTCATCGCACGTTTGTCCGAAAGGGGCGACGTGTAAGCCCATGACCTTCCGCAACATCTCTTGCTGCGTCTTGTTGGCGTTGAGCTCAGTCCTGATGACGGCTCAACAGGCCGACCCTCGCGAGACCAAGCTCGTGATTCTTGAACGCTTGTGGAATGAGGCTCAGGTCAACCGTGATTCGGCTGCTCTTGACGCGCTGGTGTCGAGCCGGTTCATTAACACCGAGTGGGACGGAGAAGTCAGCGACAAGCAGAAGTTTCTGGCGGATATCAAAGACCCACGCTTCAAACCAAGTCTGGCAACAATTCAGGAAGTAAGAATGAATTTCTTCGGAGATACCGCCGTTGTCACTGGCGTGTATCACACACAGGGTACCTATCAGGGTAAGCCCTATGACCACGTTGGCCGCTTCACGGATACATGGGTTCTCGATCTCGGCAAGTGGCAGTGCGTTGCCAGCCACACGAGCCTGCTGAAGAAATAACCGCGCTACTTGCCAGACGGCGTCTCTCCGCTGGTTTATATCCTTATAAATTCTTTTTATCTCTGAAGTGCGAGTCGTCGGGGCGCACGCGTGATCTAATCCGTTGACTCGATCTTCACATGAATGCATCGTCCCATCCCGCTAAATGGAAGGTTTTGCTGGCCTTCGGGATCATCTATTTTGTTTGGGGTTCCACTTTTCTCACGATTCGTGTTGGCGTCCGCGAGGTTCCGCCATTTTTCCTTGCGGGGATGAGATTTCTGATCGCGGGTTTTGCCCTCTACGCGTGGCTCCGCGTGAAGGGGACGCCATCTCCGACGGGGAGAGAATGGACATCGGCGACTGTTCTTGCTGTCCTCATTTTCGTTCTCGACTACGGTTTGCTTTTCTGGGCGGAACAAAAGGTACCTTCCGGAATTGCAGCAGTCATGATGGCGACAATTCCCACGTTCATGGCGCTGGCTGACATTTTGATTCTCAAGAGCCAGCGATTGACAGGGAAGCTAGCGCTCGGTTTGATCGGAGGAACCGCAGGAGTCGCAGTGCTGGTCAGCCACTCAGCGAATTTTGGAGATGCACCGATCGATCCGATTGGTGCGACGGCCTTGCTGATCTCGGCGATCAGCTGGTCAATTGCGTCGGCGCTGACTCGAAAGCTTCCGTTGCCCACAACCAAGGCCATGAGTTCCGGAGCGCAGATGCTGGCTGGCGGAGTCTTGCTGATGATCACTGCGGGGGCGCTCGGAGAATTTCGTGGATTTCATATACAGGCGGTGTCGCCTAAGGCGTGGCTAGCATTGGCGTACCTGATCGTTGCAGGATCAATCGTCGGCTTTACGGCGTACGTCTGGTTGCTGCACCACGAATCGCCAACTAAGGTCGGTACCTACGCTTATGTAAATCCGATCGTGGCAGTCATTGTGGGATATTTGCTTGGTGGCGAATCCATTGGGCCGCGCACCGTTCTCGGGACGCTGCTCGTGCTAGCCAGCATCCTGGTCATTACGATCACGCCGAAGAAGAAGAGTGCTCCCACAATTTCAGAGTTGCAGACTCAGGCTGTTCTGGAAACCGAGAACTGAAACTGATAGTTCTCGCTATTGATAGTTCTCGCTATGGATGCGTCATCTTCTCCGGCTTTACGAGTTGGTCGAATTCCTCCGCGGTCAGATGGCCTAGCTTCAGGGCTGCTTCTCGCAGGCTGGAGTGCTCGACGTGCGCGGTGTGTGCGATCTGCGCGGCCTTGTCGTATCCCACTTTAGGAGCTAAGGCCGTGACGAGCATGAGCGAGTTCTTGACGTACCAATCAACTTTCTGGTGGTCAACCTCGATGCCCTTGATCATGTATTCGACGTAGCCGTGGCACGCATCGGTAATCAGCGTGACCGAATGCAGGAAGTTATAAATGATCACCGGCTTGAAGACATTCAGTTCGAAATTCCCCTGCGATCCGGCGAGGCCGACTGCGGCCGTCGCACCGTGAACCTGGGCGCAGACCATGGTCATGGCTTCGCACTGCGTCGGGTTCACTTTGCCGGGCATGATTGACGATCCCGGCTCGTTTTCAGGAATTGAAAGCTCGCCCAAACCGCACCGGGGACCCGATGCCAGCCAGCGGATATCATTCGAAATCTTCATGAACGATGCCGCAAGGGTTTCAATCGCACCTTGGGCGAAAACGATTTCGTCATGCGCGGAGAGCGCCGCAAATTTGTTGCCGTGGGAGCGGAAGGGAAGTCCGGTCAGTTCCGCGATCGTTTTCGCTGCCCGCTCGGCGAATTCCGGATGCGTGTTGAGTCCGGTGCCGACCGCTGTCCCTCCGATGGCTAGGTCGTAAAGGCCTTCGAGAGACTGTTCCAGACGTTTGATGTCGCGTTCTAGCAAACTTGCCCATCCTCCGAACTCCTGCCCGACCGTCAGCGGAACTGCATCCTGTAAATGGGTTCGCCCGATCTTGACGATTCCTTCGAATTCCTTGGCCTTGGCGGCAATCGCATCGCGCACTGTCTTGACAGCTGGAATGAGCGCGTTCTTCACGCGATCCGCGGCCGCGATGTGCATGGCCGCCGGGAATGTGTCATTCGAAGATTGCGACATGTTCACATGATCGTTCGGGTGGATCGGCTTCTTTGACCCCATTTCCCCGCCAGCAATCTCGATGGCTCGGTTCGAGATCACCTCGTTGACGTTCATGTTGGTCTGAGTACCGCTGCCGGTCTGCCACACGCGGAGAGGGAACTGGTCATTCAGCTTGCCAGCAATCACCTCGTCGGCCGCCTGCACGATGAGCTTTGCCTTGTCGGCAGGCAATTTTCCAAGATCCTGATTCACCAATGCACAAGCTTTCTTGAGGATGCCGAATGCACGGATCAGCTCCGGAGGCATGGTGTCGCGCCCGATGTTGAAATGCAACAGGGATCGCTGGGTCTGCGCGCCCCAGTAAACATCCGAGGGAACATCGATCTTTCCCATGCTGTCGGATTCAATGCGCGTGCGCGTGGTGGGTTCGGTAAGGGTAGACATGACGTGCTCCTGAGAGGACGATATGAAGGCAACCGAAAATTATAGCTCCGCGATCGGCGTAAGCCCCATCCGGTGTGTTTAGATCGCCATTGAGTTCCGCCGTTAGCCGCTAAGAGGAGTCCGCACGCCCGCACTCTACCCGCATGCTAGAATCATCCGTTTCCAGGTTGTTCCGAACCCTCGTTGCCTCGGGATGATCACTACCCCACTGCATGCTCCAATTCCTCGCCGCCGAAGAGATTGACACTCTCCCAAAGCCCAAGATCAAGGCTCTGCCGGAGATGCGCACCGACGTCCTGGTCATCGGAGCGGGCCCTACCGGGCTGGCTTGCGCCATTGAGGCCCAAAAGGTTGGCCTCAAGGTCATCATTGTCGACAAGGGATGCCTGGTAAATTCACTGTTTCACTATCCAGCAAATATGGTGTTTTTCACTACGCCTGAGCTGCTGGAGATCGGCAACATTCCCTTCACCACGGCGCTGCAAAAACCCACACGGGAGGAAGCGCTCGAGTACTACCGCAAGGTTACCGAGCACTACGAACTCGACGTACGGCAATATGAGTGGGTGAAGACGGTCATGGGCGAGGATGGGAATTTCGTCATCACCGCCACGGATCGAGCTGGCCGGCCGCATGACTATACGGCAAAGAAAGTTATTGTTTCCACCGGCTACTACGATCTGGCCAATCAGTTGAGCATTCCCGGCGAAGACCTGCCCAAGGTATCGCACTATTACGGCGAGCCGCATCCCTATTACGACACCGACGTGTTGGTGATCGGCGGGAAAAATTCTGCTGCCATTGCGGCGCTCGATCTATGGCGGCATGGTGCCCGGGTTACGCTTGTCCATCGCGGCGCCCAGTTACACCATCACGTGAAGTATTGGATCAAACCAGATCTGGAAAACCGAATCAAGGCGGGAGAGATCGAGGCGTTCTTCAATAGTTGGGTACAGGAAATCGGAATCGACCACGTCGTGGTTGTGACGTCGCATGGTCCGATGCGCCTGAAAAATGACTTCGTGCTGGCTTTGATCGGCTACCACCCCGACTACGATTTCCTGACCAGTATGGGAATTGAATTATCAGAACAGCAATGCCGCCCCGTGTGCGATCCGGTCTCGCTCGAAAGCAACGTCCATGGCATCTACGTGGCGGGAGTGATCGTAGCCGGCTCGCGCACGAATGAAATCTTCATCGAGAACGGCCGCTTCCACGGAAAACAGATCGCTGAAGATCTCAAGCGCAAATTGCACGTTTAGTTCCTCAGCGATCTCTGCGGCTTTTTCTCCTCGGACTCAGCGGTAAAGGATTTTAATCGCTGAGACCGCAGAAGGTTCGCCGAGATCACGGAAGAGCTGCACATACTGCGACAGCGTCTTCACAAAAGAAAAAAACCCTGAAGCTGGCTCCAGGGCTGGTTCAAAGTTTACGCTCGGATTTAAGCTTTCTTTCGCCGTATCAGACCCACCAGGCTGAGCAATCCAGTTCCCAACAGGGTCAAGGACGCAGGTTCCGGTGCTACCGTGGTTTGGCCCTGCAGAATTCCCGCCTCGGAGTTCGGGGTGATGAAGACGATCTGACCTGTTTTCGGGTTCAGCACCTCAGCATAGAAGATTGTTCCCGCCCCCACTCCACTGGCAGTAATCGTGAACGGGGTGGTCCCAATCGTTCCGACGTTGGCATAACCGAAGGAGGGCGAATTGAAGAGGATTCCCATGCCTGTCCAAGTGCTCTGGATGGCACCCATGGCACCACCTTCAGGGAAACTTGAAAGCGAGGCAAACGAGACGCCATTTACGTTACCTGTCAGTGTATTCGGAGCGGCCGCGAGAAGGAGCAGGTCATCGCCAACGAAGGACTTGTTCCCGCGGAAACTTACGCTGAAGGTGTTGCTTCCTAACAGCTCTCCAACGGATTGCCCGGTCTCTCCGGTTCCTTCAAGGTGAACGATATTGGGTGTAGATTTCGCGCATGTGTAGGAGGCAAACGAGTTACAAGTGTCGGCCCACACGGGCAGCGTTGCCATTATAGTTAATAGGAAGAACTGGGTTAATAGTCTCAGGTATTTCATGGAGGTTACCTCACAGACCCCATCTTGCTTATTCCTCTAGCATTTGGCTTGCCACTCCTAAGCCAAAGGTTTGTCGGCCAAGTAGTACACCAACAAGGAGATCAAGCTTCTCCAGGTGGGCTCCGAAGAAACCTGTGTGCAAAGGATTAGTCATTGCTTCTTAGAACGTGACAGTCCTGCCGACGAGTCTGGCGGAATCTCTATTTCAGGAGGTACTCCTTTATAAACTGCACAGTGGCATAAAACTGAAAATCGCGGTTCTTTTTTTTGGCGAATCCGTGGCCTTCATCTCTAGCCAGGAGCCACCAGACGGGCGTGCCGTTCTTGCGCACCACTTCCGCCATTTGCGCCGATTCACTGGCCGGCACCCGGGGATCGTTTTGCCCTGCGATCACGAATAGGGGCCTCGTAATGTTCTTCGCCTTGTTCGCTGGTGCAATCGACTCAAGGAATTGCCGCATCTTCGGATCGCGTTCGTCACCGTACTCAACCCGCCGCAGGTCTTTTCGATACCCCGAGGTGTGCTCAAGAAATGTCACCAGATTCGATGGACCGACGACGTCGACCGAGCAGCAGATGCGGTCGTTATAGTTTGTCGCCACGGCTAGGGTCATGAATCCGCCATAGCTGCCGCCGGTGATCATGATCTTGTCAGCGTCCAGGTCCGGCTGCGTTTGAACCCAGTCGATCAGGGCAGCGATGTCTTTATAGGAGCCCTCGCGCAGGAATCCGTTATCAAGCTTCTGGAATGTTTTGCCATAGCCAGTCGACCCACGGACGTTGGGATAGATCATCGCGATCCCAAGTTCGTTGATGAAATAGTTGTCGCGTCCGAGAAAGTCCGGACGGGTTTGTCCTTCGGGTCCGCCGTGAATGTCGATGATGACCGGGTGCTTGCCCGTGAACTTCGCCGGCGGTTTGTAGAGAAACCCGGAGATCGAGCGGTCATCCCACGATTTCCAATGGACCAACTGAGGCTCTGCGAATCCGGACGTATTCAATCCACCGGTCTCGCTGAATGTCCATCGGTCGACCTTCCCGGTCGCCATGTCGATCGAGTACGCATCATACGGCTGGCTTGCGGTTGTAAGCGTGAATCCGAGGTCGCGGCTGTTCTTGCGCCACTCTAGGCCGGAGATTACGCCCTCCGGCAACTTCGGGACCGGCACCTCTTTGTTGGTCCTTGTATCGAGTACGTGCAGCTTGCTGATTCCGTCTTCGTTGGCCTCAAAGGCGATCCATCGGCCGTCTTCGGAGAGTTCCATCTCGTCGACGTCCCACTGAAGGGTAGGCGTGAGAATGTTAGTCTTCCGGCTTGCGAGATCAAGGTAGACCAGGTGTTGAAACTCCGATCCTTCGTCGCTAGCCAGGTATACGCCTTTGCCATCCTTGGAGAAGCGGGCATTGGAGCGTAAGGCGGTCTCTGCACCGGGCTTGGGAGTAAGCAATTCCTTCTTTCCCGAATCAAGGTCCAGCAGCCAGACGTAGCTTTCTGCAGCTGAAATAAAGTTGGCGACGAGCAGTTGCTTGCCATCCGGAGACCAGTCCGAAATTTCCCAGCCACCGCCCTCCATCGGCGCAACCATGCGCGCACTCGCCGGATCATTTGCGTTCACCACCCAGATATCGACATCGTTTCCGGTGCGTTTGGTCGAGCCGTAGGCAATCCGATCTCCCTGATAGGACCAACGCGCACTTGTATTGCGGGATTTGCCGTCGGTCAGCAGTTTCACGTCACCGCTCTTCAGGTCGTAGACGTATATCTGAAAGAACTCGCCGCCGCCCACGTCTTTGAGGAACAGGAAAGAATCGCCGTGTACCGGCTTATAGGCCGCTCCCGCAATACGATCGGGAAAGAACGTGAGCTGCGTTCGGGCTGCGCCGGGAAACTTCACCTGATGCACCTGGTTGGTGTCGGCGAATCGGGTCTCGATCAACATTTCCCGCTTCATAGGGTGCCAGCTCGCGAAAAACGCATTGCGGAACTCGCTGTAACGTCCAACCGACTCGGCTAAAGAGGCGGGAATTTTCGGAACGCCCTCAGCCACCAGGTTTTCGTTGGGAACAATGTCGTCGCTCTGCGCGAGTGCTAGCGTTGTCAGAATCAAAACTACAAACAGGATGAAGACTCGTTTCATGGGTCCTCCGGGCTGAGATTTTGACGATGGTCGCGGCTTACCGTGAGCCGAATTCCAACACGACGCGCGAATCCTAGGCTACACGGCTGATTACAATCAACGCGGATCCCCGCTTTGCCAGACCTCCGGGTCAAACGGTACCCTAGGCACTCGCATGGATCCGCAACCGGAACGCGGCACGTCTTCGATTTCGCTCCGTTCGTATGCAGTGCTGATCCGCACCAACCGGAATTTCCGGCGGTTGTGGATTGCTCAAATTGTCAGCGAAATCGGGGACTGGTTCTATACGCTGTCGATCTACACGCTGCTTCTGCAGTTGACGGGACACGCCGGTTCCGTGGCTCTGGCGCTCGTTCTCCAGGTCATTCCGCAAACACTGGCAGGGCCCACTTCCGGCGTGGTGAACGATCGACTCAAGCGGAAGCACGTGATGATTGCAGCGGATCTGATCCGGTTTGTGATCGTGCTTGCGATGCTGCTCGTGCGGTCTCCCGCCTTGGTCTGGCTCGTCTATCCGCTGTTACTGGCGGAAACCACGATGGCGGCATTCTTCGAACCGGCTCGGAGTGCGGTTATCCCCAACATCACCGCGGCAGAGGAGGTTTTGGTTGCGAACACACTCTCGTCGGCGACATGGTCGGTGAATCTATTAATCGGAGCTTCAGTCGGAGGAGTGGTCGCGGCCCTCCTCGGGCGCGATGCAGCGTTCGTCTTAAACGCTCTTTCCTTCCTCGCATCGGCAATGCTGATTGGCGGAATGCATTTCCGCGAACCGCATGCGGAAGCCGCTGCTGGTCTCCGGCTTCGCGATCTTGTCGACTTCTCGCCGGTCATGGAGGGAATTTCGTACATCCGCAGTCATCCGGCTTTGGTGCCCGCTGTCTTTGCCAAAGCCGGAGAACTCATGGTCGGGCCAAGTTGGGTGATCTTTACCGTTATGGGAGCGCGTGAGTTTGCGGTCCATGGACGAGGGATTGATTCCGCAGGTGGCGCGATGCTGGGAATGAGCATCCTTCTCGGTGGCCGAGGATTGGGAGCGCTCGTGGGTCCTCTTATTTCCGCGCGATGGGCCGGGCAAAACGATCATCGGCTGCGCCTCGGAATCTTGTTCGGATACATTACGATTGCGGTTGGTTATGGCCTCATCGGGGTGAGCCGTACCGTGTGGATGGCCGCGGCCTGCGCCACGCTGGCCCACGCGGGGGGCTCCACGGTCTGGGTTTTTTCCACGACGTTACTACAACTCCGGACGGATGATCGCTTCCGGGGACGGGTGTTTTCCGCTGACTTGGGTCTAGCCAGTTTCACCTTTGCAACAACTGCCTATCTTTGCGGCCGGTTTCTTGATCTTGGAATTTCCGCGCGCACCATGGCGACTGGCACTGGCTTCTTTATGTTGCTTCCCGCAAGCCTGCTGGGATGGGTGCTGTACAGGTCGAGCATGAACCGGGTTGCGGCGACGGAATGATTTGCTCATCCTGCGTTTTTCTCCCACACTGCTTCCGGTTGAAACGCCTCCCCCGCGCCGACCGAAGACGGAGCTTTACTCATGGGGCGCTTCGAGTCCGCTGAAGGTTGTGTTCGACAGTTATACCCAGCCCGATACGTCTCGTTGGGCAGATGTCCGAGTGTCACCTGGGTGCACGGCAAGCCTTGGGAACTCGAGAGCCGGATGCACATCAAAACAAACGACGCATTCGGAGTGACCATGGGCCAGGTAGTGACCCATTTCGAGCCCTTCCGCCGCATCGATTTCATCAGCGACTTCGCCGGGATCACTCTTCTCACACAAGTACACTTCAGAGCGTCATCAAACGAGCACACCGAGGTTCATGGCAAATTGGAATTCATCGGAACGTTCTCGCGGATGGCTGGCTTCGCAATCGGTCCGGCGCTTGAACAGGGAACCGAGAAGTTCTACGAAGATCTGAAGCGAGCTTGCGAGGGGCAGGAACCTTCAGAATCGACCTCGGCACACTTCGATCGAACTCCATGAGCTGGAAATTCTGTACTACGCTTTGGCCAATCGGTCGATCTTTGCCGCCAGAATGAAGTCACTTTCCGTCAGGCCGTCGATCTTGTGCGTCCAGGTAGTGATCTCGGCCTTTCCCCAGCCCAGCATAATGTCGGGATGATGGCCTTCCTGCTCAGCGACATCGCCGACTCGATTCACAAATGCCAGGGCCTGCTTGAAGTCTGGGAATTGGAATTCGCGGTGAAGATGGTGTTCATTGATAACTTCCCATTGGGGAGTCTGTAGGTGGAGCGCCTTCAGTTCGCTCCCCTTCAAGGGCGGAACTCCTCCGCGGCACGGGACGCACTTTTTGTCAGCAAGTTGTTCTGCCATAGATCACCCACCTTCTTCGGCCAACGCTCCCTGATTTTGCCTATCTTAGCAGCCTGTTGATCGCGCGAGCCGTTGAAAGCGCTTCTGAGCGAACTTCTCCGGTTGCACTGTGTACAATGTCAGTCTTCTCCCGTTTACAACTGCGGTCTTATCGGAAAGGAAACTACCGTGGTCGTTCTGGTTATTGGCGGTGCAGGATATATCGGGAGTCATACGGCAAGGGCGTTGAGGAACGCCGGCCACGATGTCATCATCTTCGACAATCTCAGTACTGGCTACGAACTGCTGGCTTCCGGATTTGAGCTGGTTAAGGGCGATGTTCTGGATCCAGTTGCCCTTTCTGTTGTGCTGCGCCGATCGGACGCCATCATGCACTTTGCGGCTCGTGCTTATGTTGGCGAATCGGTTTCCAATCCGCAGAAATACTTCCACAATAATGTCGAGGGCGGGCTTTCCTTGCTGAATACAGCACTTCAAGCCGGAGTGAAGAAGATCATCTTTTCATCGACCTGTGCCGTTTATGGCGAACCGGCGAAAGTTCCGATCGAGGAGAACATTCCTCGCCAGCCGGTCAACCCCTACGGCGTTTCGAAGTTGTTTTTCGAGCAGGCGCTTGAAGCCTATGATCGCGCTTACGACTTTCGCTACGCCAGTCTGCGTTACTTCAACGCCGCTGGTGCGGATGAGAGCGGGGAAATCGGCGAACTTCACGATCCCGAGACCCACTTGATTCCATTGGCTCTGAACGCTGCGGCCGGCGCCGGGCCGGCCTTGCAGATTTTTGGCACGGACTATCCAACACCCGATGGTACCTGTGTTCGGGACTACATTCACGTGAACGATCTCGCCAGCGTGCATGTGAGGGCACTTGAGCACCTGACAGCAGGGAAGCCAAGTTTCGCCGTCAACGTAGGTACAGGAACTGGTGCGTCAGTGCGCGAAGTCATTTCCACCGTCAAGAAGGTTACGGGCAAACCGGTCCCGCACAAAACAGCGCCTCGTCGTGCCGGGGATCCTCCCGCACTCGTGGCGAATCCGGCTAAAGCTCAGTCGTTATTGAATTGGAAAGCCGCTCGCGGCCTTCACGAGATCGTAAGCACAGCCTGGAACTGGATGCAGAAACAGCCGCAAGCCGCGGCCCACTAAAGCACCGCAATCGCGATGGAGCGGCGTTTGCAAAATAATGCTCGCGATCGGAGCCAGAACAGAAAAACTTATGCCACATGATTTGACAAGGAAGAAAGTAGCATTCCTCGGCGCTGGAAAAATGGGAGGAATCATACTGCAAGCTCTGCTGAAAAACGGCTTGCTTTCGGCCAAGTCTACGTCTGCAACCGTCGCCCACCCCGAGCGAGCCAATGCGTTGGCTGCAAAGCTGAGAGTGAAAGTCGGCACAGACAATGTTGAGGCGGCGAAGGGCGCAGACATCATCGTGATCGCGGTCAAGCCGCAGGTGGTCGAAGACGTCGTTCGTGAGATCGCCGGTCATCTTGGACCGAAACAGCTCATCATCTCGGTAGCGGCATCGGTGCCGACATCGATGATCGAGAAAAACCTAAGCGCCAACGTTCCGGTGATTCGCGCCATGCCCAACACGCCATGCATTATGGGCGCGGGCATGACCGCGATCTGCAAGGGAAAATACGCCACCCACTCCGATCTTGCGCTGACCAGCCATCTCTTTGATGTGGTGGGACGCACCGTCATCGTCGACGAGAAGCACATGGACGCGGTGACAGCGCTTTCTGCCAGCGGACCTGCATATATCTACATCATCCTGGAATCGCTCGCCGAGGCTGGTGTAAAAGTCGGCCTGCCGCGCGATATCGCGACACTGCTTGCGGCGCAGACAGCCCTTGGAGCCGCCAAGGTTGTCCTTGAAACGGGGGATCATCCGGCGCTGCTGAAAGATGCAGTTACTACTCCGGCAGGCTGTACGATCGACGCCATCATGGAACTGGAGGAAGGTAAGCTACGTGTGACGCTGATCAAAGCCGTGGTGAAAGCTGCCCAACGCGCGAAAGAATTGGCTTTTGGATAGTCCTCTCCGACGCAGCTTGCGATCATCGCCATGAAACTGCTGATCATCGTTCATCACCGCTTTAATCTTTGGCGAGTGCCTGCCTGGTTCGTGGAGAAAGTGGCAGAGGGCTTTCCGCATGTACAAGTCGTGAACCGCGATTCATACGACGGTGTGGAAGACGATCTCCGCGACGCTGAAGTCATCTTTACGATCTCGCTTCGGCCCGAGCAACTCGCACTCTGCCGTCAGTTGCGGTGGATTCACGCTCCGACTGCGGCAGTACATCAGTTCCAATTTCCCGAACTGATCAACAGTGATGTCGTTCTCACCAAGTCCACTGAAGTTCACGGCCCGGTTGTAGCCGAGCACGTGATGGCGCAAATTTTCGCGCTCGCCAAGAAAATCCCGCAGATCGCGATGCTCCAGCGCAAGCATATTTGGGGACAGGAAACGGTGTGGAACCGTGGTCCGCACCCTAGGGAAGTTACAGGTGCAACTCTAGGCTTAATTGGTATGGGTAGCATCGGACGCGGCGTCGCACAAATGGCCAGCGCGATCGGAATGCGGGTTAGTGCCGTTCGTGAGCATGTGGAGAAGGGAACTCCTGATGGGGTTGAGCAGATCTTTGCTCCCTCACAAATCGATGAATTGCTGCGGCAATCGGATTTTGTCGTTATTGCGGCTCCGCTGATCCCGGCGACCGAGAAGTTGATCAACGCGGAACGGCTCCGTGTTATGAAGCCTGAGGCCTACTTGATTAACGTCGGGCGCGGTCGGCAAGTGGACGAAGCCGCGTTGTTCGACGCCCTCCGAACTCGACGTATTGCAGGGGCAGCACTGGATGTCTTCGAGCATGAGCCTCTGCCCGCTGATTCTCCTCTTTGGGATCTCGACAATCTTCTTATTACGCCGCACACAGCCGGGCTCACCGAGAAGCTTTGGCACCGTCACTATCAGCACTTTTCGGGTAATCTGCGCCGGTATCTCGCGAAGGAACCACTGCAATACACTGTCGATAAACGCAAAGGCTATTGACCTAGCGGCGTGCTAAAGTTTTGAAAGCGCCGATATAGTCGGCATCCAATCGCCAACTCGCATGGAACCGCGCCTAATCCTGATAAACCTGCTGATCAAGCTGGGCGTAGCTGCGGCCGTGTCGAGCAGTCTGGTGCGGTCCAAGGAGTTCAAGAAACTACTGTTTCGAGAAGAGCGCACCTTCCGGCAAAAGATGTACCTGGTCCTGTGGTTTGGCCTGCCGATTGTGGTTGGAGTTTTGATCCGCATTTCACAAAACAGTTTTCAGGCGAGCGACGTCAGTTTCGAAACGGTCATGTTACTCGGGGTGATTGGCGGGCGGTGGGCTGGTTCTCTCGGTGGCGTGCTGGTGAGCATCCCGGCTCTGATCTACGGGGAATGGGCGGCTATGCCGTTTCACGTGTTGTGCGGCTTCATGGCCGGACAGCTACGCACGATGGCCCGCGACAAAGACGACATCTGGTACTTCTCTCCGTTTATTGATCAAAGCATCTTTCGCCTGATCCGCCGCAACCTGCCTCGTCCGCGCTTGTTCGACTGGCAGATCATGTTCTTCGCGACGATCGTCGGGCTGCGTTTTGTGGAAACCGAACTCGCCCGATACTTTCCAGCAGCCAACGGCAGACCAGGAGCCATCTTCAGCATCGAGAGTCCTGACAACTTGTGGGTCTTCGGATTGATTTACGCCGCGACCGTTGCCGCCATTGGAATCGAGATCAAGGTCTTTAACAGCGTCCGCATCCAGATCAAGCTGGAGGAGCAGGAGCGGCTCCTTCTGCATGCGCGCATGGAAGCGCTGCAAAATCAGATCAACCCGCACTTTCTTTTCAACACGCTAAATTCAATTTCTTCGCTCGTGCGTTTCGATCCCGATACGGCGCGCGATATGATTTCCAAGCTCGCGACGATTCTGCGGCGATTGCTTAACAGCAGCGAAGCCTTCACGTCTCTTCGCGATGAGTTTGAATTCATCGATAACTATCTCGATATCGAAGTGGTTCGGTTTGGCCGAGAGAAGCTCCACGTAGTGAAAGAACTCGATCCCGCTTCACTCGATGTCGTGGTTCCAAGCATGCTGTTGCAACCCCTGGTTGAGAATTCCATCAAACACGGACTTTCCCCCAAAATCGAAGGAGGCAGTATCTACCTTCGTAGCCGCGTCACCGACTCACGCTTGATCATTGAAGTCGAGGACAACGGTGTGGGAATGGGAGGAGCGCAACTGGAAGAAAGCAGCAGCTGGCCAGGCATGGGGATTGGCATGGCCAACATATCCGAACGCCTACAGGTTCTTTACGGAGACACTGCCCGCATGACGATTGACAGCCATGAAGGGAAGGGAACGCTGATTCGCATCCGGCTGCCGCTGATTGAGGCCGAAAGTTCGGTGCCGGAAGGTTTTTATGCGGAGCGCTCGAGCACACGCCGGTAGAAGTCCTCGTACTGCTTCACAATTTTGGTCGAACAGAACCGGTCCATTGCCACTGCGCGCGCACGTTTGCCCATTTCGCGCAGGCGATTCTCATCGCTGAGCAGTTCAATGGCATAGCGCGCCATCGTCTCGACGTCGCCCACATCGGCCAGGTATCCGCTTGTGCCGTGGTCGACCACTTCCGGCACGCCACCGGCACGCGTCGAGATCGGCACCACTTCGCAGGCCATCGCTTCCAGCGCTGCGAGCCCAAAGGATTCCAATTCGCTCGGCAGCAGCATGATGTCGGCGATCGATAACTTCTCGTAAATTTGGTCTTGCTTGCCGAGGAACAGAACGTCATCGTGAATACCCTTTTGCACCGCGAGCCATTCGGCCACGGAGCGGTCGGGGCCGTCGCCAATTAACAGCAAGCGCGTGGGTATCCGCTTGCGCACGCGATCAAAGATCTCGATCACATCCGTTACTCGCTTTACGGGACGAAAATTCGAGAGATGTACCAGAACACGCTGACCGTTCGGGGCATATTCTCGCCGGATTTCCTCGGCGAGTTTCGTATTCCGATAATAGACGTCGCAATTGACCGAGTTGTAAATCACCGCGATATTGTTCTTGACATCGAAAACGCGCTGCGTGCGGTCGCGAAGATAGTTCGAAATTGCAGTCACGCCGTCGCTCTGCTGGATCGAATACCGGGTGATGGGCAGGTAAGAACGGTCCAGACCCACGAGGGTAATGTCGGTGCCGTGTAGAGTGGTAACAAAAGGCAGACGCCGCCCTCGCGGACCGGATGCCAACATCTGGCGTGCGAGCATCGCGCTCACCGAATGCGGAATCGCGTAGTGAACATGGAGCAGGTCAAGGTCGTAGAGTTGCGCCACCTCTGCCATGCGCGTGGCCAGGGCCAAATCATAGGGCGGATAGTCGAACAACGGATATCGGGTGACTTCTACTTCGTGATAGTGAATATTGGGTTCGGCTCCCCGCAGCCGGATTGGCTGTGCATAGGAAATAAAGTGGATTTCGTGGTCGCGCTGGGCGAGTTCCAGGCCGAGTTCGGTCGCCACCACTCCACTGCCGCCGTATGTTGGATAACAGGTGATCCCAATTTTCATTTGCGCAAGTTCGCCCGCACGTGTTCGTCATTCGATTTGCTGGAAGTGCCGGTGGATGCAGATTTTACACGAGTGGTCGGTCGGAAGGTCGCGGCGGGGAACTCTTAGCTTCCGGCTTTCGGGCCAAGGGTGATGCCGGGATCGATCTTGTCAAGGTGTGCTTGAAATCGTTTCTTCCCGTCTTCGGGAAGACCCGTAAATTCGATGCCCATGCCAACACCGGGGTCGCGTGTCCGTACGACTGCGCTTGGAGACAGGCGTTCTTCTCCAATCCAGAGGTCGACTCGCAAAGCCGTGCCGAGTGCCAGCGGCATTACGGTCTCAACATAACAACCGTTGCCGCTGATATCGGTGGCATTCACGCGCAATGGCGTATTCACACGCTCATCGCGGAGTTCCAAAGGAAATGAAATCTTGTGTCGCGCGAATTTTCTGCGATTGTCGTTCCGGATAACCGTCCGTTCCTCTGCCTTGATCTCGGCGGGCAATGCGGACGCCCAAGGACAATCCTGCTCCAACACTAACTGGACCCCGACCTGGGTCTTCTTGAGTGCTCCGGCGTCAACCACCCACACCACCTTGCAGCGTGCTTTCTTGCCCTCATACTGCACGCCGATGACGTCTCCCACTTTCAGTTCCGGCTCGATGCCGTAGATGCACGCACCTGTAGCGCTAATGTTCTGGGCAATGGCGTTTTGGAAGAATGGCTGGTTGTTGCTACCCATTCCCCACACCTTGACCTTCAAGTCCAGAGTCGCGCGCGGCGCTGTCCCTTGAGACGACATGAGCATCTTTCTCCAGCTAGAAAATGCAGAGTTCTAACCCATCTTACTACTTACATTTAACGGAAAAGGTTACGAGAGTACCTAAAGGAACATGACCCTAATGTGTCAACCAGAAACCGAGCTTGTTCCGACTCGGTCAGGCTAGCACCATGTCGCGATAAGAGATTAACTGTACGCCCTCTTTGGCCAGCACCTCGCGCGCGGCGGGAAGAGTTAATACTCTCAATTCCATCTCCCGCGACTCCCGCAGGCGCGTTTTCTCATTCTGGAGATCGGCGTCGTTGTACCCCGGATGGCAGACGAACTCCCATGTTCCATCGGGCACGCTTGCAGCGATAGCGCGGAACAACGTTTCGTCGAGTGTGCCGGTGACCTCGATCCCGAGTGTGCCGTCCGTTGTGGTGAATCCTTCCCCGTCCACGGACTCGCTAAATTTCCCGGCGAACCGCCCCAGCACCTTTACTTCGGCATAGCGCGTCCACAGACCCGGCCGGGCCAGAAGCTGGCTTGATCGCAAAGGAAACTTGGGCCCGAAAGGATTCCGCACCGCTCTTACTCCGCAGGCAGCGGCAGCCCGAAGCAATGGCCGGAGAATCGACGGAAACAGGTGCGTGTGCTTGTGGGTATCGACGTGCGAAACAGAGACCCCTGCAGACTGAATCTTGCGGATCTGCGCGGATGCCTCTGTCTCGATCTCACCAGCATTCATGCGACCAGTCAGGGCGCGAGCAGCAAACGACTTCAAACCGTCGCGAAATCGTCCATCTTGCGTCAACGAGGGTATTGTTCCCGGTTCCGTAACGGGCTCACCATCGATCAGCACAACATGGCAGCCGATGCTCAGCCTGGGCACGGTCTTCGTCAATTCGACGGCCTCGCCGAACCTGCGCCCATTCGCCATCAAGGTCGAAGAAGTCACGACTCCACGCGTGTGAGCCTCGACAACGGCACGGTTCACCCCCGAGGTGAATCCAAAATCATCCGCGTTGATGATCAGCCGCTTCACGCCGAAAGTGTAGCAGGTAGACGGACGGCTTCTTGTCTTTGTAGTGCTCGCATCGTGAATTGAGCTGGTCAGTGATCGCGAATGAATATTCGTCTCTATCTGGAAGAATCACCGATTGATTCCGGGTTCAGGCGGTGGTTAACTGATTTGCGATGAGACTTTGATCCTGCGGGTTGCGGAATCGAAAAGGGAGGTTGCATGACGCCACCCAATATCGCTCGGGATGAACACAAGTGGCCGGCCCTTCCGTTGGAGCAATGGAAGGATACCTGCGCCACCCTGCATATGTGGACGCAGATCGTCGGCAAGGTTCGCCTCGCACTCACGCCTTTAATCAATCACTGGTGGAATGTTCCGCTCTATGTAAACGCGCGCGGGCTCACCACCTCTTCAATCCCGTATCGAGATCGGCCGTTCGAACTGCTGTTCGACTTCCTCGATCAACAACTCGTGCTACAGATGAGTGACGGATCGCGCAGGTCGCTCCCGTTGCGCGCGATGGCAGTAGCCGATTTCTACAGAGAGGTTATGCACATGCTGCGATCAAGCGGAATTGCGGTAAAAGTCTGGCATATGCCCGTGGAGGTGCCGGATCCAATCCCGTTTGACGAGGACCGCCTTCATGCGTCTTATGACCCTGAGGCCGCGCAGAGATTCTGGACAATTCTGTTGAGCGTGCAGTGTGTATTCGAAGAATTCCGATCAAGATTTATTGGCAAATGCAGCCCCATCCATTTCTTCTGGGGCAGCTTTGATCTGGCAGTGACACGCTTCTCGGGACGACCTGCACCGGAGCGGTCGGGTGCGGATCTCATCACCCGCGAAGCATATTCACACGAGGTCAGCAGCGTGGGATTTTGGCCGGGAGGTGGCACCGTCAGTGGCCCGGCGTTTTATTCGTACGCCGCCCCCGAGCCGCAAGGGTTCCGCGATTGGCTCGTTCGACCGGCAGCGGCCCGCTACGATCCACAACTTAGCCAATTTCTTCTCATGTATGACGATGTGCGGACCTCCGCGAACCCGAGCGCAACCTTGCTTGATTTTTGCCAGTCCACATACGAAGCGGCAGTAAGTCTTGGCAAATGGGATCGCAACGCGCTCGAAAGACAGGCGGGAGCAACTCTTCAAAAGACCGCCTAATGTTCGGGGTGGTCGGTTCGTTTGTGCAGAACTGATGGGATGCCCTTTGAGAAAAAAACCGGGCTACCAACAATGCAGTAATCGAACTGGACGTTCGAGGTGCCTTGATGGAGTTCACGCACTTCGAACGAGGTGGCCGTCCGATTCGCAACGTAGAGACCTTCACACTCGCCTGCGGGCGTCAGGAATACCTTGTAGTCCGCCTTGCTGCTGATGGTTCTCGCAAACCGCGGCTCAAGGTTGACCGTGACGACGCCGACATTGAGCGCGCTCGAACCGAAGTCTTCCATCCAGTTCTCGGGTGACTGGACGCTGTACGTTCCGTACCTTTGCTTGGCGCCTGCCTTAACAGCTGCACCGAGCGTACCGGTGCAGAACAAATTGCCGGACACGTCGATCGAGCATTCTCCGCCGAAGGATGGTCCAAGAACGTCGAGAGCCAGATCGCTCGCGCTGGTGAAGTCATTGTTGGTAAGGGACAACGTAGGATGGTCGGGGTCGGAACTGGTGTTGGATGCAATAATTGCGCTCTCCAGCTCCGGCATTGGAAACTTCCACTTCCCATCCCGGCTCAGTGCCGTCAAAGTCGGAAAATCCGGAAAAGAAGTTTATGCCAGCGAGAGTTGGCACTACTGAAGTATCGACGGCCAGCGTTGGATTCTGGCCGCCGGTGGAGGCAATGCCGCTTCCCGCTCCGACGCTCAGAACGCCGGCGTTTTTCAGCGTGACGGCGCTGCCCAACGCGACCGTTCCGCCACCACTCAGCCCTGATCCGGCGGTAACCGTCAACGAGGGATGCTGCAGCATCGTATTGGTGACACCGCCCGCAGTGATCGCCATGTTTAGCGTATCGCTGGTGCCGCCACCGGTCAGTCCGCTTCCAGACGCGGTGGTTATGCCGCTGATGGTGCCGGTGCCGGCGTTAGAGCAATTCCACACTGTGCCGCTGAATTGCAGAATCTGTTTGGCAGCACAAGCCTTTAGCCCAATCGTGGAGGTACCGCCCAGAGTCATGACGCCGGGCTCGGTAATTCCGCCGGCAGCATTGGCGTTCAGAGTGATCTTCGAGTTCTGCAGCATGGCATTGGTGACTCCAGCTGCCGCGACCTTCAAGCTCAGCGTTCCGGTAGTACCGCCCCCTGCTAGGCCGCTGCCTGCTGCTGTCGTGATACCGGTGATCGTTCCTGCACCGGGGAATTTCTGACCGGAAATAAATGTGACCAGGCCCGTGCTGCTCACCTTGAAGGCCGTTCCGCTGACCGCCAACGTGTTGTCAGTGCTCTTGGGGAATAAAGTCAGCGTGTCGCGAATGTCGCTTTTGCCATTGACATCGAGCGTCGCTGCTGGAGCAGTCGTGCTGATGCCGATGGTGCTGGCCTTCTGGAACATCACCGAATTAATGATGTCGCTCGTGGTATCCCGCATCGGAATTCTGCCCGCGGTGCCTACACCGGTTACGGGCGGATTGGGCGTGATGGTCCCAGAGGTTGTAGTGAGGGGCTTGTCGCCGTTAGCGTTTTCCTGAGCATACAGTGGGGGGTAACTGCAGATCAGGAGCAGAATCGCACCTACTCGAATACTGAGTCGATCCATACGTCCTCCTTAAGTTTGTTTCGGCTAATGCGGAGGGGTGTCTCGGTCCTCCGCGACGGTTTTAGGGAAAGGGTCAGGGTCCCAATACGCGCGTAGCTCGACGGACAGCGCTTTACGAGAGCCCGAATGTCCAATTCGCAGTCTGATAGTGCTCAGCAGCGAACGCGCATTTCACGTCGTCTGTAAAAAACTTGCAAAGTCTCAGGGGCCTGGCGCAGGAATAGCTTAGGGGCAACTTGCAAACCCACCGCGTCGGTCTTTGGAATTGAAGATCAGACTGCCCGAGCCCTGCGCCCAAGGCGCGGTCAGCCGCAGAGCCAGAATGTGGCGATCATTAAAACGCCACCTTACAATGCGTCGTCTGGGCCTCAACATTGCGACAGTCGCAAGTACAGGCACAGTTCTCCGGCAGCGGTTTTTATCGCGCTACAAGTGACGATGTCATCTGGCAACTACAAATAGTTTTTCAGAGGGGAATGAACTCGTCTGACGCAGCGTGGCGCGTTGTCAAAGGTGGGGGATCCTTCGAGACGATTTCTTCGTCCGCGGACGATATCTCAGATCCTGTGGACGTCAATGAAAAAGTGAATCCTCGATTCTGAGGTTCAACCCTGTTCCACTGATCAGAACAAACGCACGATCGAGTTGGAACGTCACTGCGTTGTTGCCGCTCGGTTAGCGGTTGATTCGGTGAAAGGAATCCAGCCTTTCGAGATTTTCGAGTGCTACCGCACCGCGCCACTCTTTTTCGGCGAGTTTCCATGCAGCAGGATCGGTGTTTTCCCACGACCACGTAAGCCTCCAGCCGCCATCGGCCTGCTGAGTAGACATGATGTAGTCGAGGTTCGCGGGAATTGCATCTTTCAGCGCCGCATAGAAAGGCGAATCGGGCGTACGGACGAACGTCAACGGCTGCACGGTATAGCCAGTCCATTTTTGCGGGTCGCGCTCGACGACAGCTGCGAGTATCCGGTTGAGTTTCGCTACCGCCTCGCCGCTCTTGGCTGGCGATAGGAATTGGGCAAGCGTAGTCAACCCCTCGATGTCGGGCATCGGCACGCGTGTTGATGCGGCCGCCAAGTACTCGCGGGATGACTGTGTGATCGGCTCCAAGAAACCCGGTGGGAGCAGAGAGGAGTATACCTGAAGGTAGCCAGCAATGGCGGCCGTGGGGAATACCGGGCTCTCGACCTCGCACTTGCCAGTGTCGCGGTGAACATCCCACCACGGCGCGTGCGGTACAACGTTCGCCTCAATCGGAAGAGCATGCCAGTATCCGTTTTTGTCGTCGAAGTTAGAGAGCAAGTACTTGATTGCGGCTTTCACATGTGCGTCGTCCGCTGGCGCTTTCACCTCATTCAAGATCCGCAACCCGATCATGGTTCCCATGGGAGATGATCCGTTCCAGCGAGTGTCGCCATCCAGATCAGACGCAAATCCGCCGTCAGCGTTTTGATATTTTGCCAATTCGGCAATCACCACGTCGCGACTCCCGTGCTCGAAATGAAATGTGAAGAGCGCCCGATCGAGTGGCCTGCCAGTCTTGTGAATAAACGCTCTTGCTCTGGTAAACGCTTCGGCGCTCATCATTGCGGACTGCTGTGCGGCGCTCGAGGGTGCAATCGCGAGAAGGTACAGGAAGGCAGTGACCAGGACGCGGAGAAGAATCCGTTCGTGTAACAAGACGTCACCTCTCTTTTCGGAGAAGTGTAGTCAGAGTAGAGCGGATGTATTGAACAATTCGGACATTCTTTGGATGAGGCCGCGGAAATTCCAACTGCGGGCCTACACCCTTAGTCTGTGGCACTGGTAGAATAGCTTTGTACGGGAATAGCTTTGCGAGGGTTCACAGGTACTGAGGTATTGCGACGGGCCCGCTGTTCAGCGGGCCCACAACGGTTGGCGTACCTCTAATTGACGAGTGCCGGGGTCAGGCTGTTCCCGGAACGCTCGAGGATTTTCCTCGCAGCGTCCTTCAAAGATTCCATTTCGCGTTGAAGCCTCGTCTGATCGTAGAGATCGTTGTGACATTCGTGAAATGCTCTCACGGAGATTTCTTCCGCATCTCGACAGCCGCTCAGGCGAAGGCTATCGTTCAAGGAAGTCACCACAGTGTGCTCGTTCGTTCCTAGTAGATTAGCAATCTGCCAAGTCTCCAATCCCAAAGACACCAAAACGACAGTTCGAAACTGGATGGAACTCAGAGCGTCCTGCAGCGTGGTCAAGCGACTAGCCATTGATAACTCCTCCCACTAATGACTGTAGGCGAAGATGGCGGGGACGTCGTTGCGCATGATCAATTGCTTCGGCAGTAATAACTTAAAGCCACAGCGTCAAGTGTTGGTAGAAGGATTTCGGCCTATGCCGCAGATCCATCCTTTGCTTGGTTCCTCAATGATCTGAATGTCTGTGAAACCGGCTTTTACAAACAGATCCCGATGCTCATTGACGCTGAGCAATTTCATGCCCGACCGCGGGAGGTAATGTTCGGCAAGCTTGGCAGTGTTCGTTGTTGCTCCTTTGTATATTTCCGCAATAACCACGAGTGTGCCGCCGGGCCTGAGTACTCTGAAGACTTCTCGCATGTCAGCTGGCAAGTCCGGCCACCAGAAGTGCGTTTCCACCGCTGTTACTAAATCGAACAATCCATCCGCGAACGGCAACTGAGAGACGGATCCTTCGCGAACGTCGACCCGTCCCATCGCGATCCATTGCCGATTTGTTTTGCGGGCCACGGACACACTCGCGTCGGAATAATCGAGCCCATAGACCTTTCCTTGAGTGGCGAGAGCGGCCAACTTGTTCAGAGTGCGGCCGCCGCCGCAGCCAACATCGAGAATGATGTCAGTTGGTTGAATCGAGATTTTCGACACGCCCCAGTCGGTGACCTTCGAATGCCGCGAATTCATGCTCCACAAAACGAATCGACCTAGCCATCCGGTTGGTTTTTGGCATTGTTGGAGATAAGTGCTTTTGTCGGTCACGAGACTCGCTTTGCTCGATATTTCAGGTTGAGCTATTTGAAGAATACCGCAAGAAAAGGAAATGAGTTTCGTTGAGGACAAACCTTGAATGACCCTTGGCAGGTTTCGAGATGGGACGACGGTTGATGGACAGGAGCGTCCGTGCCACATAACCCACTACTTCGCAGCTACCGCTTTCTTCGGGAACATCTCGCCGATCCGACGGATTTGGGCTCCGACTCCCTTCAGCTTTTCTTCGATGTGCTCATAGCCACGATCGATGTGGTAGACGCGGTCAATGATCGTTTCACCGTCAGCAACTAGTGCGGCTAAAACGAGTGAAGCCGATGCGCGCAGATCGCTGGCTAGGACAGCAGCGGCGCTGAGAGGCGTCTTGCCCAGAACCACCGCGCGTCGGCCTTCGATCTTAATATTGGCGCCCATGCGCACCAGTTCGAGCGCGTGCATGAAGCGATTCTCGAAGATATTTTCTGTGATTACCGAGGTGCCTTCTGTTTGCGTGGCTAGCGCCATGTATTGTGCCTGGCAGTCGGTAGGGAAGCCGGGGTGCTCTTCCGTGCTCATATCGGAGCCGGCAAGAGGGTTGTCGCCCATGACGCGGACAGCATCGGCCGAAGCCTTTGTCTTAACACCGGCCTCTTTCAGTTTGCTGAGTAGCGCATCGAGGTGAGAGGGATCACAGCCAGCGACGTTGAGATCGCCGCCGGTCATCGCACCAGCAATGATGAACGTTCCGGCCTCGATGCGGTCGGGAATGATGCGGTGCTTCGCTCCCTTGAGTGCGCTCACGCCTTTGACACGAATCGTCGGAGTGCCCGCGCCTTCGATATGAGCTCCCATTTTGTTGAGCAGGTCGGCCAGGTCGGCTACTTCCGGTTCGCGCGCGCAGTTTTGTAGAACTGTTTCTCCTTCCGCCAACGTAGCCGCCATGAGCAGGTCTTCAGTCCCGGTTACTGTGATTTTGTCGAAGACAATTTCGGCCCCCTTCAGCCGAGTGGCCGAAGCTTCGATATAGCCGTGTTCCTGGGTGATCTTGGCGCCGAGGTGCTCCAGACCTTTGATATGGAGATCGATCGGACGGGCTCCAATGGCGCATCCGCCGGGAAGGGAAACACGTGCGCGTCCGCAACGGGCGACGAGCGGTCCAAGAACAAGCGTGGAGGCACGCATCGTCTTCACCAGTTCATAGGACGCCTCGGGCGTGGCGAGGTTCTCACAGTGGATGGTGGTGCGGTGGTGAGCGCGTCCGTAGCCGAGTTCGACTTCGGCGCCCATGGCGGCGAGCAGATTGCGCGTGGTCTGAATGTCACGAACCTGTGGAATGTTTTCGAGAATGACGGGCTGGTCAGTGAGCAGAGCCGCAGCCATGCAGGGCAGTGCAGCATTTTTGGCTCCGCTGACACGAACTGTGCCGAGCAGTGGCTCTCCGCCGCGAATGACGAATTTATCCATGGATGAGTCCTAAAACTCGATTGTAACGGCGTTTGCGTCGGTGATGGTTGACTGGCGCGGAACGGGAGGACAGCGACTCACGGAAACCGAAACCACGAAGGTCACGAAGGAACACGAAGTTCCAGATGCCTACGACCTTGCCAGTTCGATCGCCTCGCGCACGTGTCCTTTGGATTTTTTCAGGGCGGCGGAAGCCTTGGATCGATTCACTCCGGCGGCCAGCATTACTACCGCAATCGGCGTGCGGTTGCCACTTTCTTTAAGGGCCTGCGCGGCGATTGCGTGGTCTTTGCCGGTTGCCTGCTCTACTATGCGGATCGCGCGCTGAACCAGCTTTTCGTTCTTGGTCCACACGTTGACCATCAGGTTGCCGTAGACGTATCCCAAACGCGTCATGGCACCGGTCGAGATCATGTTTAGGACCATCTTGTGGGCCGTGCCCGCTTTCATGCGCGAGGAGCCAGCAACGACCTCCGGCCCGACTTCAGTGACAATCGCGAAGTCCGCGACGCGCTCCAGCGGTGAGTTGCGGTTGCAGGTTAAGGCAATCGTGTGAGCCCTGCGGCTGCTGGCGTACTCGATGGCGGCGATGGTGAATGGCGTACGTCCGCTGGTGGCGATCCCGAGAACGATATCGTGCCGCCTGGGCTTACGCTTTTTGATTTCTTTGATGGCGAGTTTGGTGTCGTCTTCGCTCGCTTCGGTGGATGCGCCAAGGGCTCTCGGCCCCCCGGCCATGACGTACTGTACGGTGCGCGGGCTAGTGTTGAAGGTGGGCGGAATTTCGGAGGCATCGAGTGCACCAAGGCGTCCGCTGGTGCCGGCGCCGACATAGATGAGGCGTCCACCGTGAGCGAGGCCTTGGGCGACGACATCGATCGCACGGGCGATCTGCGGCAGAGCATTACGCACGGCCGTCGCGACTGTCGCGTCTTCGTCGTTCATGAGGCTGGCGATTTCGAGCGACGACATCTGATCGAGACTCGAGGCTGTAGAAAGAATCTGTTCGGTAGTAAGCTGCCTGAGGTCAGACTGCGCGGGACTCGTCGAGATCAATTGTGACGCACCTTTCGGGTCTTACGATGCCAAACGTAATATTTTAAAGACTAGCCCTTTAGTATGACGATTTAATACAAGAAAACGTTAACGATCTTGGGCGGATTCTGTCCAGCGGTGCTATCACGTTTCACCGCATTTTAATGAAGTGACTTCGCGCACAATTTAGCGATGCGCTAACGCGCTTTTTCGAGTGCCTCGACTACGACATCGTGGAATCTTGGTCGGACCTGCTTGATTGCCTGATTCGAGCAATCGGGCCAGGTGCGGTTGGTCAGTAGCGTGATGGAAAGCTCGCGGTCCGGATCGATCCAGAGCGAAGTCCCCGTATAGCCGAGGTGGCCGTAGGAATTAGGGCCGAAGTGCTTGCCGGACTGCGAAGGGGAGGAGGGAGTGTCCCAGCCGAGGGCACGGGAAGTGTCTGGAGTTGTGTCACGTCGAGTGAATAAGGCGACCGTTTCTGGTCGGACGATTGAGGGCACGTTTGTTTCTTTTTGGCTATCGCTCGGATTTTCATCCGATGCACGCTTTTCGCGGGCGAGAGCGCCCGCGCCACATTCGAGCAAGGCACTCGCGAATGTCGCCACGTCTTGTGCTGTCGAGAATAGACCCGCATGCGGGGCGACGCCGCCTAGCACGTAGGCGTTTTCGTCTTGGACTTCGCCTTGAATGATGCGGTTGCGGAAGGTGCGGCGGGGCCGGTGCTGGCTTGCGCCTTGATTCGATTCCGATGGATGCCGTTCACGGACAGAAGTGGCCGTGCCACACTCGTCGGCTGTGGGAGGAATCTTCCGACGCAGGTCTCGTGATGGATTAAACTTCGTATTCGCCATCGCCAACGGTCCGAAGATCTCGCGTTGGCAGAAGGCGTCGAGAGATTCTTCGGCCAGGCGTTCAAGCGCTGCGCCGAGGACGAGAAATCCGATGTCGCTATATACGGCACGGGTGCCCGGGTCGGAGGTCAGCGGCATCGCGAATGCTGCGTTCAGCAACTCTTCGCGTGTTCGCGCTTTCAAATAGAGTTTCTCGTAGGCCGGTAGCCCCGAGGAATGCGCAAGCAGCATGCGGAAGGTGACGTTGTGGCGGCGTGAGTCTGAGTTGCCTGTTGCATCGCTGAGGAATTCCGGGAGAGTACCGATCACCGGAGCATCGAGTTCCAACAAGCCGCGCTCGTAGAGGATCATCGCTATGGTGGTCGTTGCAATGACTTTAGTGAGCGAGGCTAGATCGAAGAGCGTGGCTGGCGTGACGGTTCTGTGGTCACGATCAAAATCCCGACTTCTACCAACATTAGGGAGAAGTGGGGCACCCATCACGTCTTCTGCATAGACGAACTGTCCGAACGATCTCAGGACTACCAGCTTTCCTTCCTGCGTGATTGCGACCGAGGTGGCCGGGAAAGCACGTTGCTCGATGGCTTCGCGGAGAATGGCGAACGCTGCCGCGAAACGGCCGTCCTGACCATCGAAGTCCGGGATGAGTGCCTGGCTCAACAATTCTGCTGTTGCCGATAATTCTGACCTTCGCGGGTTATAGCAGAGCCGCACCAGAAGGGCAAAGGTTCGATGATAACTGCGCAGGTCCGCGTCTTTCGTTTCTTGAGTCTTTCCCGCTGCGTTGTGTAAAGTCTGTACATCCACCTTTCATTTATCAATTCGCATATGGGAACAACTCTGCGCCGCGCATCTGCGGCTTCCATTTCTCTGCTCTTAATCTTTTCTCTGATCGCCGCGACGGCACAAACTGCGGCTCTGCACAAGGCGTCATCACCGAAAACCGTCGTGCAACTGGGGGCAGTCGACGCGGTCATCAATCAGGCGATCGCCGACGGGAACATTCCCGGAGCCGTCCTTGTGGTCGGGCATAACGGCATGGTTATTTACCGCAAAGCCTACGGCAACCGGGCGCTCGAACCGAAGCGCGAGCCCATGACGCTCGACACAATCTTTGACCTGGCATCGCTCACGAAGGTGATCGCCACGACCACCGCAGTGATGCAGTTGGTCGAGCAGGGCAAGGTACGACTGAACGATCCGGTAGCGAAGTACCTGCCCGAGTTCGCACAGAACGGGAAAGACGACATCACTGTGCGGCAGTTGCTAACGCACTATTCGGGGCTGGCTCCAGACGTTGAATTGACGCCTGCATTCGAGTCGAAGGAGGCAGCGTACCGACTGGCGTTTGCGGAGACACCGCAGCAGGCGCCCGGTTCGGGTTTTATTTACAGCGATACGAATTTCATTGTGTTGGGCGCCCTAGTCGAGAAAATTTCGGGCGAGGCGCTCGACTCCTATACGCAGCAGCACATTTTCACACCGTTAAAGATGATGCACACGCGGTTTCTGCCTCCGGTGGCATGGCGGTACAAGATAGCGCCGACGGAGTACGACGAAAATGAACACATGTTGCGCGGCGTAGTTCATGATCCCCGGGCGCGGCGCATGGGTGGAGTCGCAGGACATGCCGGCCTGTTCTCAACCGCAGATGATTTGGCAAAGTTTTCGCAGGCCTTACTCGATGGTGGGGATGGAATTCTATCGCCTTTGGCGGTCGCGAAAATGACTCAGCCAGAGACGCCTCCGTCGGCGCCGGTGCTACGCGGCTTCGGGTGGGATATTGATTCTCCATTTTCTTCGAACCGGGGCGATCTTCTGCCCGTGGGTTCATTCGGGCACACGGGGTTCACGGGGACGTCGATCTGGATCGATCCGACGACGCAGACTTATATCATTTTGCTAACCAACTCAGTGCATCCGCGTGGAAAAGGCAATGCGATCGGTCTGCGGGTGAAAGTTGCCACCGAAGTGGCGGCGGCGCTCTCGCTCACCGCGGACGAGAAGGAAGCCCTGCGCTGGAAGAGCATTACTGGCTACAACGAGGCATTCAGTGCGGGGCGGCGGATGAGCGCGCGCAACGGCAGCGTCAAGAACGGAATTGACGTACTGATCGACCGCAATTTTGAAGGCCTCAAGGCCACCGAAGGTAAGAAACACATTGGTTTGGTGACAAATCAAACGGGCATCGATGCTTCCGGCCGGAGAACGATCGACGTTCTGGCACAGGCTCCGGGGATCTCGCTGGATGCGATTTTCAGTCCGGAGCACGGCGTTACTGGGACGCTCGACACGACGGACGTCAGCAACACCAAAGATTCCGCCACCGGCATCCCCGTGTATAGCGTGTACGGCGCGACGGATGCGGCACGGCATCCGGCGCCCGAGATGCTACGTATGCTAGATGCGATTGTCTTCGATATCCAGGACGCAGGCGTACGCTACTACACCTACGAAACGACCTTAGGGTACTTTCTCGAGGCGGCGGCCAAAGCCGGAATCGAAATGATTGTGCTCGACCGGCCCGATCCGATTACTGGCTCGTTCATGCAGGGCCCGCCCGCGGACGAGGGCAGAGAAAGTTTCACAAATTACTGGACCACTCCCGTGCGCCATGGCATGACCATGGGCGAACTGGCGAAGATGTTCAACACCGAGCGCGGCATCAACGCGAAGCTGACGGTGATTCCCATGGAGGGCTGGGAGCGCGGAGACTGGTTCGACTCGACGGGCCAGGTGTGGGTGAATCCGTCCCCGAACCTGCGCAGCCTTACCGAGGCGGCGCTGTATCCGGGCGTGGGGCTGATCGAGGGCACCAACGTTTCTGTGGGCCGCGGCACGGATACTCCGTTCGAACTGGTGGGCGCACCCTGGATCAAGAGCAAGGAACTGGCATCGTATTTGAACGCGCGCGGGATTGCCGGGGTACGCTTTGTTCCGGTGACGTTTACTCCGACGTCGAGCGTTTACAGCGGGCAGGAATGCCAGGGTGTGAACGTCGTCGTGACGGACAGAAACGGCTTCGATGCGCCGGAGTTGGGAATGGAACTGGCGGCCGCACTGCATAGGCTCTACCCCGCGAATTTCAAGGTTGAGCACATCCAGGGGCTCTTGGTGAACCAGAGTGCATATGACGCCTTGATGGCGGGCGAAGATCCGCGGCGGATCGCGCAAGACTGGATGGATGGGCTGGAGAAGTTCGGGAAGGTTAGAGAGAAGTATTTAATTTACAAGTGAGATGACCATCTCCGCTATCAAGGACCAATCGCTGCCGCGGAAGGTCTTCTTGGGCCGTCTAAAGTTGATTGGCGACGGTTGTGCCCTCGCCGGTGTGGGCATTCTGCGGATGCTTGGTGGAATTCAAGTTGTGCGGCACAGCAGTGGCCAGCCGGACGTTTTCCTGGGGACTCATTGCCAGCGGCATCGTGTGCTGGGTGTTCGCGTTCGTCTCGGTATCGTGGGTTGCGAAAGCGGCCGAAACTTCCACTCCGAAATCTCGCCCAGACTGATTGTCCTCGGAACCTGCCTTGGTTCGGGATAGTAATCCCCACATTCACAAGATATTTCTTGGTGAGCTTGGGTTGGGAGTGCGCCGCTCCCAGAATCTCTCCACAAACTATCGCGCTGTTGGTCGCTAGTGAGCTTGGCAAATTCAGCCCGTTCCTGATCCGTGATGATGTAGCGGACATCCTCATCGAGCCATTTCTGATACGGTTGCGAAACAACTTGCTCGGAAGCCGTCGTGTCTTGCGCGCTCGTATACGGAACGAACAGAACAGTTAAGAACGCGGCAAGGATTGAAAGGTACAAGTTAGCCGCTCGAAGCATAACCACGCCTCCCTGTGAATGGATGCGAGTAGGATTCCATGAGCTGTATAGGATCACGACAAGACTTGAACACTGAGCCTTGGGTCACAGGATGGAATTATCGATTGTGCCAGTGGAACAGTTTATGCGTAATCTTCCATTCACCGTTGCACTTGAGCAGAGTAAATACATCGGAAGCATGCGCATTGGCTCCGGCCAACTTACCGGACCAATTTTGTACTTCGAGATGAACGACGGCAATACTCTCAATGATCTCAATGCGTGCGAAGCAAGGGTTTATGGTTGGCGCCGGACCATTCTCATTGATCCACTGAAACACATGTTCAACCGAACCCGTATACTCCACTCCTTGACAGTATCCGGAGATGGTGGCGGAAGGATGGAAAGCGGGCCGCATGAGGTCAGCTTCACCGGCGCGTGCACCCGCGATGTAGCAATGCATTGTGCGAGTGATTGCGTCATGTTCAATAAGGTACGCGTTTCCGGCCGATTGGGGTGTGAAGAGACTCTCGGCATGAGAAACCGAGGTTGGACCCGGGCACCTGGTTCGTAATCGGTTCCAAGCCTCGATCTCATGCCTGTATGCGAACACCGTGTCTTGTTTCTCGTGTTCGCGACGGTGGACGGGGAGTCCTTCGTTCGCCTCCCAGCGCCGGACTGTGCGTTCACTTCGATCGAGGTAGGCAGCGATCTGCTTCCACGATTCCAGAGTTTTTTGTGGAGTGTTCCGCTCTGGCATCTCAGAACCCCCGAAGACTATACCAGAGATTACGCGGCCAGCCTCTGCCCTGCGGCGTGCCAGTGAAACGCCTTCTGGATGATCTTCCACCCGTTCGCCGTTTTCAGAAGCGTGAACAGATCAGACATTCGAACGCCTGAACCAGCGAGATTGCCCGACCAACCAGCCACCTCAAGACGTACGGCAGCAATCGAGTCGAGGATGTCCACACTCACGATGCGCGGTTCAATGTTGGGAGCGGGACCATTTTTGTCGATCCAGTCGAACAGGAACTGGGTTCCTATGGCAAGTTGTTCCCCGGCATAGCCGAAGAATGAGGCTTCCGGGTGGAAGGCGGGGCGCATGATCTCGCTCTTGCCTTGTTTGCTTCCATCTATGTACTTCTGCATCGCCTGCACGATTTGGTCGTATTCGGTGAGATATTCGTTGTTGGTCATGCGGGGGACTCTAGGAGCCAACATCCTAGGGCGTCAACAGCCAAACGTGGCCAAAGTCGGTCGCGAACACAGGTTTCTGGTTTACGCGTGCACCGCTACCCTGGTCTATGCGAACATTCCCTTAAATGTGGCTTGCCGTGGATTATCCTTAGCTAGCTTAGCTA
>Ga0126371_10000376_pt1 | contig 36331 bp, 33 predicted proteins | sample PanSoiMetaPlot_4_FD_110145 | JGI IMG/M metagenome (GOLD analysis project Ga0126371, IMG submission 110145) | Tropical forest soil microbial communities from Panama - MetaG Plot_4 | ecosystem: Environmental > Terrestrial > Soil > Tropical forest > Bulk soil | place: Panama | collected 2016-02-17
AGCTCATCCAGATACACCACCACGGAATGCAGATTCTCTTCCTGCGGCTCGTACGAAAGCACACCGAATTCCGCTGCGTGTCGTAAAACATCATCCGGAATATGGCTGCCCAGCGCGCGCTCCACCGTAATCTTGATCATCGAATGCACACGCCGGAACTCCGCCAACACCGGCAGTAAATACAGAACCGTAAATTCATTCGCCGCAATGACCAGCTTGCCCTTTTGCAACTCGCGCAATTCCGACAACGACTCTGCTGCTTCGCCCCGCAGATTGATCAACTTCTCCGCGTACTCGTACAGAACTTTGCCCGCATCGGTCAGCACACCCTCGCGCGACGAACGGTCGAACAGCGCCTCTCCCAGCTCCTCTTCGAGCTTACGAATCGTCTGGCTCACCGCCGACTGCGTCCGAAACAGCTTGTCGGCCGCCCGCGAGAACCGCCTTTCCCGTGCCACGGCCAGAAAGACCTCAAGTTGTGAAAGCTCCACAAGGCCTCCGAAATGCTTTTGAAGGGCCAACTAAAGCGTTCGCCCGAAGATTCAATTTGAGCCCAGACTTCAGTGCGCCCGTGCCGGTTTGCAAAAAAAGCTGAAGTGCAGTCAGCGGCAAAGCTCCAGCCCCGTTAGGGGCGGAATCTGTTAGCCCAGGGGGCGTAAGCCCTGGGTGAAGTGGAAAATCGGAGCGAGTCCCGTAGGGACGGCACGACCTTCTACGACCCTGCCATGATTCGACTCCAAACGCACCGCGCTTAACGGTCTGACACGACCTATTAGACAAACTTATACTACAACACTATCTAATGCTTCCTGAAGAATAATAAGTTTTGCTTCTACTAGCGAAATCCGTACGATAGAAAGATCAGGAAAAGGCGGTGTCCGCAGGTCTACGCCTTGCGCCTGGATGGGTGTTTCTTATGGATAAAGCGCGAGTTACGGTATTCGACACGACTCTTCGTGATGGCGAACAATCCCCCGGCTGCAGCATGAACCAGCAGGAAAAACTCCGGCTGGCCCATCAACTCGACCGCCTCGGCGTCGACGTGATTGAAGCCGGATTCCCCATCGCCTCCGATGGTGATTTTGAGTCGGTCAAGGCGATCGCCGAAGTCGTCCGTCGCCCCGTAATCGCAGGACTCGCCCGCGCCTGCCGCCCCGATATCGAGCGCGCCTGGGAAGCCCTCAAGCATGCCGCCCGCCCGCGCATTCACGTGTTCCTTGCCACATCCGACATTCACCTGCAATACAAGTTGCGCATCACCCGGGATCAGTGTGTCAATCAGGCCCGCGAAGCCATTCGCCTCGCAAAATCGCTGTGTGACGACGTCGAATTCTCTCCCGAAGACGCTACGCGTACCGATCCCGACTTCCTTTGCCGTGTCTTGGACGCTGTAGTCGAAGCTGGCGCTACAACTCTGAACATCCCGGACACCGTTGGCTACACGGTGCCCTCAGAATTCGGCGAATTGATCGCCATGATCCGCCGCTGCGTCAAAGGTATCGAGCACGTTACCATCTCGGCGCACTGTCACAATGATCTGGGCATGGCCGTCGCCAATGCCCTGGCTGCGGTCTCCGCTGGAGCCCGCCAGGTCGAGTGCACCATCAACGGCATCGGCGAGCGTGCCGGCAATGCCTCGCTTGAAGAAATCGTCATGGCGATGCGTGTCCGCCCCGACTGTTACCCCTACGAAACTGGCATTATCAGCGAGCAGATCTTCGCTGCCAGCCAGATGCTCAGCGAGATTACCGGCGTACCAGTCCAGCCGAACAAAGCCATCACCGGGCGCAATGCCTTCGCCCATGAAGCCGGCATTCACCAGGATGGAGTCCTCAAGAATCCACTCACCTACGAAATCATGACTCCGAAGTCGGTCGGTGTTCCCGACTCCAAACTCGTCCTCGGCAAGCACTCCGGACGCCACGCGCTTGCCATGCGCTGCGAGCAACTCGGATATCAGTTCGACCGCCGCGCTCTCGACGACATCTATCGCCGTTTCGTTCGCCTCGCCGACAAGATCAAGCACGTCGAAGATCATCATCTAATGGAACTGATCCGCGACACGCACAAGCCCACGATGGCAGCCACGCCGCTGATCGAGCCGGTCATCGATGCCAGCAATGCCGCAGTCGTGAGCGCACCGCAGCCAGATCCCGAAAAGCCGTTCCCGACCGCCGCCGAGACCCATCCTTTCGGTGTTCCCATTCCCGCCCACGGCGAAGCTCATCAGGAGCAAACCCAGCAGGAAGACTATCTCTGGGGCGTATAGAAGACGTAACATGAGATCTTATTTTTTTCTTAAAAAGGCACGGCAGCTTCAGCCGTGCCGTCATAATCGAGGTGCAGGTGTCAATGATGTCTCATCAGTTCTGTTCGTCATGCCACTCAGCCAATCAACGTGAGTTTACGGCTGAGATGAATATCCATTTTCCAGGAATGAAAGGTCTTAATATCCCCGCTGTTTGGGTTTTTCCGACGATTTTTGTCTGTATGGATTGTGGTACCGGGCAGTTTGCGATTCCCGAAACACAACGGAAAGAACTCGAGGATAGGGATTATCGTGATTTCATCGACCGGGCCGCTGTCTAGCGACCCAGGGCGACCGCGATGGCGTCCAAAAGCTCATTTCCAGCCCTTGATTTGAGCACATAACCCATCGCGCCCACTTGCATCGCTGCATTCCTGATGTCAGAGTCGCCATCTTGGGTAACAAACAGAATTCTTGATTTTGGACATCTCTGATGGATGACTCTGGCCGCCTCGATTCCGTTCATAGAGGGCATTGCAACGTCGAGAAGGATAATGTCAGGCCGCATTTCAGTAGCTTTCTCGATGGCTTCTTGTCCATCCGATGCCTCGGCGATAATGCTCCATTCCGGCCTCCCCTCTATCATTGACCGGAGTTGCTGCCGCCATGCTGCAAAGTCATCGACTACAAGAATGCTAATTTGATGTGGTGGTGCCATCTTCCCCAGACGATCAGTCTTGGTGCATGCTCACCCTGAAGTGAGCCGGAACACACGACACCCAAATGATATCTAAGCGATATCCATCGATAACACGCCAAAATACGCCAAAAGAGCCGCTCACCATTCGTCGCTCTGTTTGAAGATGCTGAGGAAATTCGTTCGGCAGCCCGAGGCTCAGGATGACCTGCTTGAATAGCCGGGTTAGATTGAAGCTCACATTCGCGAGTTTCGCAGAAGCGACTGAAATCGTGATCCGTAATGCAGTTGTTGTCAGGACGAATCGCTAGTGCCCCGTGGCGCCTTTTCTCCCAACCGCATACAATGACGGTTTCGCGTACAAAACACTCATTTAGTCAATCACCCGATCACTCCATCACTTAAATTCAAAAAATGCTGCTAGACATCACAGTCCTTCCCGGCGATGGCATCGGTCCCGAAGTGACCGAGCAAGCTGTCAACGTTCTCCAGGCCGTATCCGATCGCTTTGGCCATCAACTCCAACTTCAGGAGAAATTGATCGGCGGCGCCGCGCTCAAAGCCACAAACGATCCCCTGCCGCCCGACACTCTGCAGACATGCCTGAAGTCGACGGCCGTCTTGTTGGGCGCGGTAGGAAGCCCCGAGTTCGACAAGAATCCCGGCCATCTCCGCCCTGAAGCTGGCTTGCTGCGCATCCGCCGCGAACTGGGCGCCTACGCCAATCTCCGTCCCGCTGTCTTCTTTCCCGCGCTTGAGGATTCTTCCCCACTCCGCGCCGAACTCGTCCGCGGCACCGACATCCTGATCGTCCGCGAACTTCTGGGTGGAGCCTACTTCGGACAGCCGCGTTCGATCGAAGGCGAGCCTGGCTCGCGCGTCGCCATCAACACCATGCGCTACGCCGAAAATGAAATCGAGCGCATCGCCCGCGTGGCTTTCGATCTCGCCCGAAAGCGCAAGAAGAAGGTTCTCTCCGTCGATAAGGCGAACGTCCTGGAATGCTCCCGCCTGTGGCGCGAAGTCGTGACACGCATCGCCAAAGACTATCCAGAAGTCACGCTCGCGCATCAGTACGTCGACTCCGCCGCGATGTTGCTCGTGCAGCGCCCCACTGATTTCGACGTAGTCCTGACCGAAAATATGTTCGGAGACATCCTCTCCGACCAGGCCGGAGGAGTCGTTGGCTCTCTCGGTCTGCTGGCCTCCGCGAGCATAGGCGGCAAGGTAGGTTTGTACGAACCCGTTCATGGCTCAGCCCCGGACATAGCCGGCAAGGGAATTGCGAACCCCCTCGGCGCGATCCTCTCTGCAGCCATGCTGCTCCGCCACTCGTTCCACCTGGAGCAGGAAGCCGCCTGTGTCGAGCAAGCGGTTTCCAAGGTGCTCGATGCAGGTGCAAGATCCGCCGACCTGGTAAGAAAGTCGCAAAAGTCGATCTCAACCTCAGAGATGGGTCGGCAAGTAGTCGAGTCCGTAAAAAGAATGTAAAAGCAAACACTGTCATCCCGAGCGAAGTGCGTCGGAGAGCGAAGCGATCCGACGCACGCAGTCGAGGGACCTTGTGTCTCGCCGATGCTGCCACGGAATTGTCGGGCGAATTTCATCTTCAAGTTGAATCCCAATCCTCAGCCAGCTACAATCCCTCCTCATGCATGGCCATGAAAAGGTTCTGAAATTCCTGGGCGAAGCACTGAAAGCCGAGCTCACCGCCATTAATCAATATTTCCTTCACGGAAAGATGTGCGACAACTGGGGCTACTTCCGTCTTGGCGCGGATTATCGCAAGGAATCCATCGAAGAGATGGTGCACGCCGAGAAGCTAATCGACCGCATTATCTTCCTTGAAGGCACTCCGAATATGAGTGACATTGGCAAAATCAACGTCGGAGCCAACGTCAAAGCGATGTTTGAAAGCGATCTCGCCCTGGAACTCCACGCCGTGAAACACCTGAACGAAGCGATCCGCACGAGTGTGGAACTAGGCGATAACGCTTCCCGCGCGCTGTTTGAAGACATCCTCGCCGACGAGGAAGAGCACGTCGATCACCTGGAGGGACAATTACACGCGATCCAGGAGACGGGAATCGAGAACTACCTCGCGGCGCAGCTTCACAAAGGAGAAGACGAGAAGGATTAACCTCAGATCAGGCCCGTTCCTCTTTGTGATTTCTCCCACCAGTCTCGAACGGGATCAACGCGGAAGTTTCGCAGGGACGGGATCGTTCTCAGTCGTACTCAGCGCAGAAGGCGGAAGATAAGCTGCAGAAATTTTCTTGGCATTCCTGCGTATCTTTGATGATCGCGGGTTTGCCGGGAGCTTCACCAGAAAGGCCTTCGCTCCCGGCCTGCCCTAAAGCTTACTTGCACACGATGCTTGGATTGTCCTTCGCGAGATCCAGGCACGCTTTGTGCTGTTTTTCTCGCTTGGCCGCATCCCCGAGTGATTGTCGGGGCACAGCCGCACTCGAAGCGGGCGCCACTTCAGCCTGCGAAGCAGTGACCACAGCGGGCGTAACCTGAGCCGCTGGCGAGGTCGCCACTGCCGGCTGTACCGTTGCCGCCTGAGGCGCGGGTGCCGCGGCTGGCGTTGGGACATTCATCGGGCCGCGAGCCTGCCAATCGGCCGCAATCAAGTTGCAGGCATCTTTTGCAGCATTGCCCACCGTACGAGTGGCATTCGTGCCGATCACGTCCCCAGCCTTGTTCGCGATCTGGATCTGACTGTTCGTGCGTAGCCAGCCGCGATTCTGCTTCGACTCGCGGTTCATCATCACGATGTAGTCGGCGTTCGACTCGTTGATGGTGACCATCACTCCCGAGCAATTCTTCTGTAGGTCTTTGGTGACCTCCATGCTCTCATCGTGCGAGTCAATCGTGGACTTCGATCCTCACGCAGCCTAGTGGTGTCCGCCCCCGGCACCACCGTTGCTGCTCACATTTTCCGACCCCTTTCCCTGCACAAAAACCCGAGGCTTATCCTGCGAGTACGCAGAAACTGCCATCGTCAGTACGAGTAGACAAGGAAGTGCCTTCATGGTGAGTATCTCTCCTGTTTAGGACAAACGGATAGCCAGCCTCCCGAGCAGCTAGCTGGACTGCGGGAAGATGACAAGCGCACCATGTAGGAAAAAATGACCTTGGTAACGGGAATAAAGAGGCGGGGATTGTACGTCACCGCAGAATTCAGGATTTTCCGCCCTGCAGGCACAGGCGCGGACTACTACGCTCTCTTTTCTTTATGACTCTTGCCTGCGATCGGAACCGACGATCGTGCCTCGCCGAGCGTTGCCCCCGCGGCGTTGTATTCCCCGGTAATCGAGTACCAGCGCACTCGCAGCATCTCCTGAAACATCTTCGCGCCATCCACCACGGGATTGATCCGCGCGCCACCGCTGTGTCCCCAGGCCACCGGGACCTCTTGCACCTTGAATCCCATCTTGCGGGCCAGGAAAAGAATCTCCGGATCGAATCCCCAGCGCTCAATCTTCTGCAGAGGAAAAATCGCCTCTGCCGCGGCCCGCTTGAACGCCTTGAACCCGCATTGCGTATCCGCAAACTGCAGCCCCAGCGACACCCGCAGCATCAGGTTGAAAATCCTTCCGAACAGCTGCCGATGTAACGGCTGCCGCTGCGTCTGCGTCTCGGCCCGCAGCCACCGCGATCCAATCGCAATGTCCGCTCCCGCCTCCAAGGCTTGCAGAAGCTTGGGAGCCTCTTCAATTGGCGCCGACAGATCGGCATCACTGAACAGTAGAACCTGGCCTTGCGCATGCAGCATCCCGCTCCGCACGCTATATCCCTTGCCGCGATTTCCTGGATTATCCAGCAGTTTAACGATGGGATCTTTCGCGGCAAACTCTCGAATGATCTCTGCAGTGTTGTCACGGGACCCGTCGTTCACAACGAGGACTTCGGCGTCCCATCCCTGCGCGTGCACGTACGCCAGCACCTTCTCCAGGCTGGCCGCCAGCCGTGCGCTCTCGTTATAAGCAGGAATGACGATGCTGTACGTGGGTATCAAATCAATCCCCGTCCGAAGTTCTCAGCCCTTGGATCCTGTCTCACGATATAGACGCCCAATCAACCCTTTTGTTTCGCCGTGTTCATTGTACGTTGGGTCATAGAGGGTTCGAAAATCAGAAATTCCCGCAAAAAGAAGAGTAGAAGTCTGTAAGTTGAAAGGAAAATATGGATTCAGGAGAAGTTCTGCCACCTGACAGAAGCCTGCCTTTACGCTACTTGCCGCTTCTGCTCCAGCATCGAGAAATACTCGGCAACGAGTTCAGCATCCCACAAGCCGCGCGCCGCTTCTTCCCGCATGACTTCGGCGGCCGCCTCATGGCTCAGGGCAGGTTTGTACGAGCGCGCCGTGCGCAAGGCATCGTACACATCCACCACTTGCAGCACCCGGGGCAACACCGGAATCTCCGGCGCCATCAGTCCATCCGGATACCCCGATCCGTCCGAATGCTCATGGTGATGCCGGATAATCGGCAGTACCAGTGCCAGCGAGTGCAAAGGTTTGCAGATGTTTTCGCCGGTAATGGGATGCAGCTTCATCACAGCCCATTCCGCCGGAGTCAAGTCGCTCCCTTTCTTGAGAATCTCATCGGGCACCGCGATCTTCCCAAGGTCGTGCAAATAGCCGCCGCGCTTCAACGCCTGGATCGAATCCTCATCCATCCCCAAATGCCGTCCCAGGTCCGCGGCATGCACTGACAGCCGTTCGCAATGTCCCTCGGTATACGGATCTCGGCCTTCAACAATCAATCCCAGCGTGCACAACACGGAATCGGCTGTCTCCAGTTCGTCGGTGAACTCTTTCAACCGCAGCAGCGACTTGACCCGGGCGATCAGCTCTTCTGCGAGCACGGGCTTGTTCAGGAAATCGTCCGCCCCTGCTTCAATGCCGCGTACCCGGTCACTGCTGTCGCTCAATCCGGTGATGAGCACAAATGGGATCAGCCGCGTCGCCGGATTCTCTTTCAAGACGCGGCACAAATCGTACCCGGATTTTCCCGGCATCATCACATCGGAAAGAATCAGGTCGGGTGGCTGGCGTCGCACCTCCGCCTCCGCTTGCTCCGCATTCGAGGCGGTGATTACCTGGTATCCCCGGATACTCAGAAGCTGGCTCATCAGCCCGGCAATACTGGGCTGATCGTCGACAACGAGAATGCGAGGCGTCCGACGCCTGGGGAGTAAATCACCCATGGTGTGATAAGAAGCTGCTTCCTCCTCGACAGTTGTCCGTTCGCTGGGACGGGTACTCGAGGAGAGAACTCTGCTCATAGCCAAAAATCGTTTTTCTTGCCAAATCTTACCGACATTTTGCACCTTTGCGTCGTCGATGTCGAGTTTTTATACAGCATAATGGAGTGCAAATCTTTGCAATTCCCACATTGGCACTCGCGCTGTGAAAATGTGCGCACAGTCCTTGCCCACTGACTCTGTCCAGCCTACGCTCCCGTCATGCGGCGGAACCTTGTCCCGAAGCAAAGAATGAAGCACAAAATGCAGCACAAAATGAAACGCAAAATAGAACGGGGTGCCCCATGTCTCGCCGTTGTTGCGAGACATGGGTACTCCAGCCCCTGTGGGATGGCGCAGCGCTTCAGCGCTGCGATGAATCGAGCATTAAAGAAAACAGCTCTAGCTGCTCAGGTGCATTCCTCAGCGCAGAACATTGTCAGCACCGTGGTCCTGGCACTTGTCCTCACAGCTTCCGCGGCGGCCGTCACGAAGCCCCACATCATCACCTTCGGAAAATGGACCCCGGTGCAATGGACGGCAGCCGTCAACGCCGATGAACAGCCGCTCCCCCTGAAAGTCCGTTCGTTGATGGTCGACGGCCGCGTGAAAGAATTCGTCACAGGTTCGCCTCACGAGATCACCGAACGCCTGTTCGTAGTCCGCAGGATGTTTCGCGTCAACGACAGTCTTCCCGACGATTCCACCCCGCGATGGCAGTGGCAGCGCGGCGGCTGGCTGCTGGTCGACCGCCTCACAGGACGAATCTCCCCTATCAAGCTCCCGGAATTCGACGTGATCTATTCCCCAGCCACGTGGTACCGCGACTATGTCGCCTATTGCGGAGTCTCCGACGATGGCAAAAAGACCTTCGCGGTAGTGGCGCAACTGAACCGCCGTAAGCCAGTCCTGAAAAAATCACTGACCGCCGCCATCACCGACGACGCAGCCCCAGACTCTGCCTGCCCCGCTCCTGTCTGGCAGCGCGCGCCCATGCGAGTGAGCTTCGAACCGCAAGCGGAGGCCAAGCAAACATTCGCAATCCGCGGACACATGGCAGACCTCGTAAGCGAAGAAGAAGAAGATGACGATGGTGAGTAGCGCGAACCCATCTCACATCATCTTGAAAGGGCTCAGCTTTTGCCGAGCTACCCAAGGTCGCAAACAAATCCGGCTTCAGCCGATGAGGAAAGCCAAGTCCCACTTTCTGTCTTCACGATGAGACGTACGAGATGATTTCCTGACGCCTGAAGCCTGACGCCCGACGCCTGCCTTCAGTCTCCTGCGGCTTCCACCGGAGCCATTTCCTCCGCGACTACTTTCTCCTTCACCTTTGCGCTGGTTACGAGAATCACCGACAACACTACAATCGCGCTCCCCATGAGAATGAACCGGTCCACCTTCTCATGCAGAATGAGCCACCCGAGAAACACAGCCACAACCGGATTCACATACGCGTAAGTAGAGACCTTCGAGGTCGGCACATGTTCGAGGAGCCAGATATAGGCGGTATATCCAATCCACGATCCGCACACGACGAGATACCCCACCGCCGCCAAACTTTTCGGAGACCATGTCGCATGTTTCAGATCGCCATTCGCAAACGCGAAAAGAAAATTCCCCACTCCCGCGGCCGTGACTTGCCACGCCGTTGCCCCGAACACATCCATCCCAGACTGCCACTTCTTCGAAAGTACGGATCCCAGCGCCCAACTGAACGACCCGCCAATCAGGCTCAACGAAGCGATCAGTTCCTTGCGTCCCAAACTCCCAGCCTGCAGATCGGGCCAGACAAGCACAAACAATCCGACAATGCCCAGCGCCAGCCCAGCCTTGCCGCGACCGGAAATGTGATGGTCGCCCAGCAGCAGGGAATCAAGCACCAGAAACCAAAGCGGCGTAATCGCGATAATCAGCGCCGACAATCCTGACGACACTGTAAGTTCCGCATACGACAGCGTCAGGTTTCCGCCCATCAGCAACAAAAGTCCAACCACAGCCGACAATGCAATCTGCCGCGGAGAATACACAATCCGATGTCCGGTAGCGGCGCACACCGCGAGCATGACCACACCCGCTACAGAAAACCGCAGCCCACACATAAGAGCTGGTGGAATGGTCTGCACAGCAATATCGATCCCAAGGTAAGTCGAGCCCCAGAACAGATACACCAATCCAAAGGCAAGAATCACCATCCACCGTTTTGGGCGCTCAGCAGCCTGCACAAAATTTGGGGATACAGGGACTTACAACTTATCAGAGTACACGGAAGGACACTTCGATTCTAAAAACTCGCATCTAGAGCTCGCGTAGCAACAGCCGTCTCCGCAGTCCGCGAAGCCGAAGGGAAAGCAATCCGCTTCCAAAAAAAAGCCTTGCATCGGTTACCCAAAGAGCATTTTCTTGCCTGACGCCTGACGCCTGACGCCTGACGCCTGACGCCTGACGCCTGACGCCTGACGCCTGACGCCTGGTAGTCTCACTTCACCTTCTCATACTCCGCCCGTGCCGCCTGAAGCACAGGAACATCCGCATCCGCTTCCTTCCACATCGCAAAGAAATCCTGATAAGCCGTGCGCGCCTTTGGATTATCCCCCTGCATCGCATACGCCCGACCCAAATGTAACTGCGCTAACGGATATTCGATGCCCCACCCCGTCGCGCCACGATGGTCGAGAATCCGCTGAAACTCCGCTGCCGCCTTCGCGCCATCGTGCAGTTTCAGATAAGCCAGGCCACGCACATAGACCGGAGTAGCGCCGAGCGAGCGGGGCCCGGTCCCAAACTCATAGTCACGAACCGCATCGAGGGTGTTCACGGCTTCTGCCGCCTGGTTTCGACCGAGCTGCTGCATGGCACGCCCCTCGACGCCGACCATTGTCTGGAGAAAGTGGTCATCGGGAGCGTCGCGCATTGCGCTCTCCAGCAGCGATGCAGATTTCGCGGTATCCCCTGCAGCTGCGTAAGCCAAGGCGGCTTCCCAGCGTGTGTCCGTATTGTCGGCCATACCCACAGCTTGTGCTGCTTTCTGTCGGGCTTCGCTCTCGTATCCGAGGCTCGCTTCATCGTAGGCTTCGAGCGCCGTCAGTCCCGCGGCAAGCTCTTTCGCGCCGCTTCCGGCGAAGGACTGCTGCGTTTGCTTCCACAACTCACGGGAGCTCTGCACCTTACCCAACGAAGTGTTCCAGGCCGCGTTGAAGAACATGATGAACGGTTCGAAGGAACTACTCTTCGCCGTATCGAGTTCGTGTTGGATCGCCACACGATCGCCGCGATAGTAAGCAAGGTCGAGCAGCACAAAGTGGATTCCCGAGCCATCGACCTTCTTGGCGACGGCTTCCTCTGCGATGCTCTTCGCCTCATCGAACCGGTTCAATGCCTCGTAGGCGCTTGCCAGGTTGTCATAAGAGTATGGATCCTGCGGATCCACGCGATGTCCCTCACTGGCGAATTCCAGCGCCTTCTTGTGTCTACCCAACGCCGCAGACGCCAGCGCAGCATTGCTGTAAGGAGCCGTATCCCGGGGATACGTCTGCGACCACTGCGCGTAGACCGCGATCGCTTTTTCCAGATCGATCGTCACTTCGTCGTAATAGTGAGCTTCGATATAGAACTTCTCACGCTCGCTGGCCCGGTCCCGCAATTCATAAGCCTTCTTGAGGACAGCCGCCCCCTCCGGCACACGGCCCTGGTTGAAATACGCTACTCCTAACGTCGCATAGGCTAATGCGAAGTTCGGATCGAGTTCGATCGCTTTTTTCAGATGTGGAATCGCGGCGTCGTCACGCATTTTCAGGTGTTCGCCTTGGCCCAAAGTAAACGCCTGCAGTGCTTCCAACGACGATGTTGTCGCCTGCTCCAGCGGCTTGGCAAATTGCTGCACCGAAGCCAGCGACTCGCCCATCTTCTGCCTCAGGCTCGACGCCGCCTTGTCTAACGACTTCAGCACCTGTTCCTTGCTGTCGACCTCCACTTGCTCGCGCGCGAGACTATCGCCAGTCGAGCCGTTGAGCGCGGACAATGTGAGCACATAATGATTCCCGAGGCTGGCAATGGACCCGGTCAGCAGCGCTTTGATCCCCTGCCGCTGACAGATTTCCCGCGCCACATCGTTCGTGATCCGCTCATCCCCGGGCCGCCCCATCAACCGCAAGGCGTCGCGAATCTTCGAGTTCGGAACCATGTTGAGATACGGCGATTGCTCCAGTTGGACCGCCAGAGCCTGCTTCAGCGTGCCGTCGAACACCGCGTCGCCCGTGGTATTGACGAAGTCAGCGAGCAAAACACTGTCTTTCTCTGTGAGCTTCGCCGCGCGGGTCGAGCGCCAATACATCCCGAGCCCGAGCAGTACAAGCAAAATTCCCGCCGCAATTGGTAGCCAAACGTGCCACGGTTTCCGCGTTACCGTAGCGGGATGCACTTCCGCCGAGCCCGATGTAGGGACAGCCAGTGTGGGGGCCGACGAATGCGCCCGCCCCGGCCGAGAAGCGGCCGTGTCGGCACTCGAGGTCTGATTCGCTGAGGCGGCAACCCCGCTACCGGACTCCGCGACATGAGGCACCGCCCCGGAACTGTGTGCCACGCCCCGTCCGCTGTCTGTATCGCGTTTCAGCCGCTGCAAGTCCGCTCGGATGTCCGCCGCGCTCTGGTACCGCAGATTCCGGTCTTTCTCCAGCGCCTTATTGATGATGTCTTCAAATTTCGCAGGCAGATCCGCATTCAGCCGTATCGGCGACACCGGCGCGCGATTCAGAATGGCATCGAAGATCAGAGCCGACGTATCCCCGCGAAAGGGCAACTGTCCAGTCGCCATCTCATAGAGCACGACGCCGAACGAAAACAGATCGGTACGGCCGTCGAGTTCCTTGCCCTTCGCCTGCTCGGGCGACATGTACGCGACCGTCCCCAGCGTTGACCCGGGGCTGGTCAGATGTTCATCCAGGACCATGGCCGTAGGCGCGGTCACATCCGGAATCTCGGCCGGATCGCGTCCCGCGGATTTCACCTTCGCCAGTCCGAAGTCGAGAATTTTCGCGTGTCCGCGTTTGGTCACGAACAGGTTCGCCGGCTTGATGTCGCGGTGAACTATGCCGCCCGCGTGCGCCGCATCCAGCGCGTCGGCGATCTCGATACCGAGAGACAAGATCGTTTCCATCTCCATGGCGCGCCCGGAGATCAGGTGTTTCAGCGTCGAGCCGTCGAGGAACTCCATTACCAGGAAAGTCTTCCCGGTGTCCTCGCCGATATCGTAGATCGTGCAGATGTTCGGATGATTCAGTGCCGAGGCAGCCTTGGCCTCGCGCCGGAAGCGTTCGAGGGCCTGCCAATCCTCGGCCAGATCCTCGGGCAGAAACTTCAGCGCGACGAAGCGTCCCAGACGGGTGTCCTCCGCCTTGTAGACAACACCCATCCCCCCGCCGCCGAGTTTCTCGACGATCCGGTAATGTGAAATGTTTTGTTCGAGCAAAAAAGGACCCCGGAACCCCGTCGCCATGCTAAGGCTGTAGTCGAGGGAAGTCAAAAGCCTCCTGGGACGGCTAACGCACGATTGTGTAGCGGCGGAGCCATTGGTCCGCCACGCGCCCTAAGCAAAGGCGAAGGGAGGCGTTCACGCTCTGAATCCTCGTTGCTCCCACAGTTTTAAACTGGGGCCTCACTTCTGGCCGAATTTGCCGAATTGGATTTTCGCAGCGTAGTCCGAAGAGCCTCGTGAGAACTCCCGGTATCAATCCGCTAATCTTGCTGGTGTAGCCGCAATCGCTGGCCGAGGTGTCCGCTGGTTCTGGCAACCCCCGCCACCACGCCCGAAAACCATTTCACTCACTGATTCCAGTACCGATCGCGCAGGTCTGTTTGGCGGTTTTTCATCGGGATTTCCCTGCCTTCGATGAATACCTGTTTTACATCAGTCTTCATGTCGAGGGGATCGCCATTGGCTACGACCACGTTCGCCGTTTTGCCCACATCGAGAGATCCCAAAGTATCAGCGACGCCCCAAATCTCTGCGGCATTCATCGTGATGGCTTTTAGTGCTTCGTCGGAAGGAAGGCCGAACGCAGTCGCAAAACCGGCCTGATACGGTAAATTTCGCGAGTTGTGAGCATCGTAGGAAGCAAATGCGATCTTTACGCCCCGTTTGTTCAGTTGTGCTGGCAGGCTATAGACGGCGTCAAATCGCTCGTCCGGCTTGGGGTCTTCATAGATTGGGCCGACAATTACCGGGACATGGAGACTGGCAACGTAATCGAGTACGGATTGCGAATGGCTGATGTGGTTCAGAGCGAACTTCAGACTGAATTCATGCGCCAATCCGACCGCGGTTTGCAAATCGTTGGCTTGCTCGGCCCCCAGGACAACCTGCTTCTTGCCCTGCAAGTAGGGTAATAATGCTTCGAGCTTGAGATCGCGCTTGGGCGGCGTGGGAGGTTGCTTCTTCTCTTTATCTTTATCGTCTGGCTTAGAGGACCGATCCTTCGCGGCTTCGTTGCTTTTGTTCTTCTCGTATTCTGTTTTCTTTTCTCGTAATCCGTCCACTTTTGGCCATAATCCTGGGCATCAAGAAATACCTGCCGCAATTGCGCGGCGAGACCCATTCGCGTAGAGGGGAACTTTCTGCGGTCGAACGGGCCTTGATTGCGACGCTGCTCGCCGCTGAAGTTCAGCGGCATCGCGATATCGCGCACCAGCAGAAAATCTCCCTGTGTTTTGCCAGCCAGCTGGACGAACGAATCCTGGCCGGGAAGCGTGTCGAGATTACCGGGCGCAACGATGGCATTCGTGACGCCGTTGTAGCGGGTTACGGGGATGAGCTCCGACTCCGCATGAAACGCATCGTACACATGCATGTGCGGCATGATCTCATCGCTGAGCTCGATGAAATCATTGGTCATTTCTTCCGCCGGGATTTCCGTGAGTCCAAGCTGCGTCTCCGAGTCGATCAGTCCCGGGTACACGGTCATCCCGCTAACGTCAATCAGGCGCGCGTCTTGGGGGATTTTCACGGAAGCCGGCGCGCCGACTGCTGCAATTTTTCCGTTTTCGATGATGAGCACGCCGTTTTCGATTGTGCCGTGAGTCACGGTAAGGAGCTTGCCGCCGCGCAGAGCTACAGGCTTCTGTTGAGCAGCCACGGCTACACCTAGGACAAGCGCTGCCAGCGCAAACTTCAGCAGTGGCAAAATGGAATTATTGGTGCGCATCACATTCCCTCCTTGTAGTGCGGCATGCCGAAGCCGGGAGTGAGCGGTCGAAATACACATCGCCGTCAATGAAAACTTTGTTGGGCACACCATAGCTGGAGAGTGGGTATCCATCCCAGATCACCAAATCAGCGTCCTTGCCAACATCAATTGAGCCGACGTGATCTTCGACGCCAATGATCCAGGCTGCATTGAGCGTAATCATCTGCAACGCTTCCTGTTCGGTCGCACCGCCGTACCGAATTGTCTTGGCTGCTTCCTGGTTCAGCCGGCGGGCGAAGTCTTCGGAATCGCTTTTGATCGCGACCTTGACTCCCTTGCGCATAGCTATGACCGCATTCCAAGGAATCGCGTCCCACGCTTCCTGTTTGAAGCCCCACCAGTCCGAGAAGGTGGCTATGCCCACGCCTGCCGCCGCCAACTGGTCGGCTACTTTGTATGCCTCAAGCGCGTGATGAAAGGCGCGCAGTTTATAGCCGAATTCTTTGGCCATGGCGATTTCGGTGAGCATTTCGTCGGCGCGGTAGCAGTGAATCTGCACGAGCAATTTTCCCCGAAGCACGTCCGCCAGCGCGTCCATCTTTAGATCGTGCTTGGGGGCGTTGCGTCTTTGTCGCCGTTCTTAACTTTGGCGTTATATGCGTCCCACTCGCGCATGTAATCCTGCGCCTGTACCAGGGCCTCGCGCTGGACTTCAAAGTTGCCCATCCTGGTGGAAGGAAGTTGGTCCCTGCTGCCGTAGAGGCGCTTGGGATTCTCGCCGCTGGCGAACTTGATGGAGCGCGGAGCTCCAGGAAAAAGCATAGCGTGGCGGGTCGCGCCATATTTGTGCTTGATGACGATGGCCTGACCGCCAATCATGTTGGCCGAGCCATGCAGTAACAGGGAAGTCGTAACTCCTCCCGCCAGACCGTGATAGATCTCCTTGTCTTGATAGTCGAAGGCGTCAAGCATCATCATTTGCGGAGTGATCGGGCTCGTGGCCTCGTTGATGTCGTCATCGAGTGCGATATGCGAGTGTGAATCGATAATGCCCGGCGTCAAGTACTTGCCTTCGGCGTCGATGACGGTGGCGCTCGCAGGAGCGCTCACATCCTTCCCGACCGCGACGATTTTGCCGTCCTTAATGGAGACACTGCCGGTTCGCAATGTTGCCGTGGCTGGCCGTCATGATCACGGCATTCTTGATCAAGACCTCGCTGTGCGCGGCTGGTGGGGCGTCTTGCGCACGCGCCGACACGGCTATCATGACCAGCGCGATGGGCGCTGCTTGCGCCCTGAAGCTAAGAAAACGAAGAAACATGATGGCCTCCTCGTCCGATACAGAAAGGGTGCACTGCCGGGGAAGAGCGATTCTATTTACCGGATGCTTTGTCGGCAAGTTGATCCGATTGTCACTGCATCGCCAAGGGGCGACTTACTTGTGCTTGGTAACGGGGGTCCGCGTGTTGAATAGGTCCCTTCGACTAGGCAGGTCTTCGCCGTGCAGATAGTGCGCACCTCAGGATGCGATTTCAGGTTGGGGCAATCCACCGAAACCGATCGGAGGGCAGAGATCCTTCGACTGCGCAGGCGAGTTTGCTTTGCTCTCCTGCTCCGCGCAGGAACTCAAGCCAAAAATCGGGATTGAGTGGGCCACCCGAGGATTTGCTTATCCTCGGAATTGCTCGGATGGGCGGCTGTCCGGGGATCAACAGCGGCTTATTCCCAGCGTAGGGACTTCATGGGGTCCGTTCGCACGGCTCGGCGCGCGGGGACAAAACAGGCGGCGATTGCTACCAGCATTAGAACGAAAGCGACACTCCCATAGGTGAAGGGATCGTGTGCACTGACGCCGAACAGTTGCTTGGCCATCAGGCGTGTTAACAGCAAGGAGGCCGCCACACCGAGCACCGCACCGACCAACGCCATCTTTGTTCCCTCACCGAGCACTAGAACCAGGATGTCACGGCGTTGCGCACCCAGTGCCATGCGAATGCCGATTTCCTGCGTACGCTGTCCGACCAGGTACGAAATCACGCCGTAGATGCCGACACAAGCCAACAGGATTGCCAGTGCGGCGAACCCGGTGAGCAGAATCATCGTGAGGCGGCGGGCGGCGTACGAGGTGGCAACCACGTCGTCCATGGTTTGCACGTTGTAGATCACGTCGCGCGGATCGATCTCCCTTACCGTTCCGCGAACTTGGCCCACGATGGCAGCCGGATCGCCCTGCGCGCGCAGCACAACGGCAACAGACTTTGCGACCAGAGGCATGACTTTTTCGGGAATCTGCATGAACGGGTAAAAGAACTGAGCCTGGATGGCGCCCGGGGGATCGGCGTCGAGTGCGTACTGCTTCACGTGTCCGACGACGCCAACGACTTCGGCTTGCACGTTGAATTCTGTGAAATTGATGTGCTTTCCGATGGGATTCTGGCCAGGGAAATACGTGCGCGCGAAATTATCGTCGATGTCGATCACGATGGGCGCGCTCTCGTTGTCCTGGTCGGTTACGAATCGGCCGCGGCGTAAGCTAATTCCCATGGCCTCGCGAAAGCCGGACTCGACGAGAAAGAATGTGGCTGCGTGCATGTCGCTGTCGTGAGCGGGCTTGGGATCGCCTTCGATCCAGAACGGCAGCGCGGAATCATGGATCATGGGGCGCGAACCCAAAGTGACCGACACCGCTTGCACGCTGGGTATCGATCGCACCTTGTCGTCGAAGTTACGGAGGCGGGCTCGAGTCTCCGCCGGAGTTGTATTCGATGTTGCCGGCATTGCTAAAGAGAAGGTGATCGCGTGACTCGGGTTGAATCCGGGATCGACTCGCCACAGCGCGCCCAGTGTGCGGACCATGAGGCCGGCGCCGACCAGCAGAACTAGCGCCAAGGCAATCTCGGCCGCGACAAAGGCTCCCTGCAGCCGATGCCGCAAGCCGCTGGAACCGCGTCCGCTTTGCTTCATGATCTCTTGCAGGTTAGTTCGCGACGCCTTCAGTGCAGGCGCCAGCCCGAAGATCACGCCGGTTGCGAGCGACAACACAAGCGTAAAGAGCAGAACCTTGGAATCGAGAGAAACCTCACTGAATCTGGGTAATGCCGCAGGTAACGCTTTTAGTAGCGTTTTCATTCCGCAATAGGCAAGCAGAAGTCCAAGGCATCCTCCGACGGCGGAAAGCAAGATGCTCTCCGTCAAAAGCTGGCGAATCATTCGTGCGTAGCTGGCACCCAGCGCCGAGCGAATTGCGAACTCGCGGGAGCGGGTAACGGAACGTGCCAGCAGCAGGTTCGCAACATTGGCGCAGGCAATCAGCAGCAGAAATCCGACGGCCGCCAACAGTACCAGCAGCAAAGGTTGAACGTTCCCGACCTGGTCTTCTTTCATGGAAACCAGCGTGATTGTGTGACCGGCGTCGGCTTCCGGATAAGCGATCGCGAGGTTGCGGGCCACTGCGTCCATTTCGGCTTGTGCCTGGGAGGCGGTGATTCCTGGATTCAGTCTGCCAAAGGCGTGAGCCCCGACAGAGATGCGTCGATCGCGGAATGAGGGATCGTTCCACTGCCCGATCGGTGTGTACACATCTCTCATGTTGCCGTAGAAGCTGAATGTGTCGGGAATGACGCCCACGATCGTGTAGTCGGTTCCGTTCAGGGTGATGGGCTTGCCCATAACGTCGGGCGAAGAACCGAATTTACGCTTCCAGAAACCTCCGCTCAGCACGACGACCGGTGCCGCGCCGATTTGATCGTCATCGATGCGAAACGTGCGCCCGAGTACGGGCACCACGCCGAGAGTGTCGAAGAAGCTGGCCGAAATCATGTATCCGCTGAGGCGCTCGCCTTCGCCGTTGCCGATGAAGTTGTAGTCTTCGTTGCGATACGCGGCCATCGAGGCGAACGAGCGGCTGTCGCGTTGCCAATCGAGGAAGTTCGGGTATTCGATGGGAGCGCTGTCGAGACCAGCAATCCTTGCATAGATCACGAACAATCGCTGGGAATGCGGATACGCGAGCGGGTTCAGCAGCAGTCCATTCACAACGGAGAAGAGCGCGGTAGTTGCACCGATCCCGAGCGCGAGCGTCAAAGCAGCGATCGCCGTGAATGTTGGGGACTGGGTAAGGAGCCGGACAGCATAACGGAGATCGGCAAGAAGAGTACTCATCACTTCTTTTACGAGGACAGGCGACTGTCGGGCTGGTTAATTGTACTGCAATGGCGGGAACCGGAATGGGTTGTTGGATCTTTGCCCCATCGAGGTGGCCAGGCTAGCGCCGCGAGCCGCGGGTTCGTGGTCAGCATGGTCCGCTGGGGCGGGTCGGGCTGCCGGACTCCTGAGTTGGAAGTTGCTGCGTCGAGGGCACGGTGAATGGGGTTGTGCCTGCCAGATTTCTGATGCACTCCTGAATTGCTTGTGAATCGGCCGGCAGAGTTGAGGGCAGGCTCGGAATGGAAAAATCGGGGCGGTTGAAATTGAAAGCGGTGGTTAGATCGCCGACGGTCGCCCGCCTCCAGGCACTTAAGTTCGGTACTTCGGCGCCGAATAGAGTTTCGAGGAATCGCAATACTGAGGTGTGATCGAAAAGGCCCGAGGAGACGAATCCGCCGCGGCTGAAGGGCGAGATGATCAACATAGGGACGCGAAATCCCAAGCCAATGGGGCCGTTGATCGGCGGGTTGCCGAGGGCGTTAGGATCGGGAACCGCGGGCGCAGTCACATATTCTCCGGGCGTTGCTGGAGGCGCAGTGACTGGGGGAACATGATCGAAGAATCCGCCATTCTCATCGTAGTTCACAAAGAGAACGGTCTTCGCCCAGAGTGGGGGATTCGCCATGAGAGTCGTGATGATGAGCGAAAGAATATTCTCGCCAAACACTGAAGGTGCCGGCGGGTGATCCGAGGTTACGACCGATCCTATCAGCCACGACACTTGCGGCAAGTTGCCCGTCGCGACATCGGAGAGGAAGTCGACCGGGAATTGCGGCCCAAACGCATTCCGATGCAGAACCGAGGAAGGATCCTGATAATTTGCGAAATACGAGAGCACATTATCGGAGAGAATCCCGCCCAAGATAGTTTCGTCCGGCGCTGAATAGACCTTCCAGGAAATTCCCCGGGTCTGAAGTTGTTCGGGCATCGTTGTATACGTCAAGCGTCCGTACAGCGACGAACGGTTATTGACGATGGTCTGGAGAACTGGTCCGCCATTCCTGCCGTCGGGGTCGAGGGAGGCAGCCATGCAATAGAGGCGATTCGGATCGGTGGGACCGATGACAGAGCAGAAGTAGCTGTCGCAAATCGTGAACGCATCGGCAAGCGCGTAGTAGTAGGGGAGATCTGCGCGCGTGTAGTAGCCCATGGCGAGTATCGCGTCGCTGGCATTGATGGGCAGCCGCGAATTCACAAAGCCCTCCATGTTGCTGTTATTCCAGCTCTGATGCTGCGGCACCCAATCGTGGCTAATATCGTGGGTACACGCCCCATTCACCTGCGAGGTGTCGAGGTGAAAAGGGAGGAGCGTTCCAAGCGGGGGGATCGCAGTATTTGAGGAGTCAGGTTGGCGGAAGGCAGGGCTGCTGTCGGAGAATCCACGGACGCCGCGATAGCTGCCGAAGTAATGATCGAAAGAGCGGTTCTCCTGCGTCAGGATCACGACGTGTTCAATATCAGTGATCTTGGCGCAACCGGATGAGGTGGAGGACGTGACTTTGGAGATGCCGCATCCACCCCAACCGAGAGCTGTGAACTCTGCCAGGGCTGCAGCGCTTCCGAGTTTGAGCGTCTCCCGGCGAGTAAGTTTGCCCATAGTTCCAGACTCTTCGATGCCATTGCAGTGACAAAGGTAGGGTGGGTGTCGGCTTGGGCATTAGATTCCAGTTCGCACGCAGGAGAGCCCGGACATCCGATGGAGTGCGGTCCATCACCGACGTAATGATGGGGCTTCCCACTGCTTGTAAGAGGCAGCTCGAGTAAACCGAATTTGACCGCGGTCAGGGATCGAAGAGATGGCTGGGTCGGAATGAGTCGCCAAACGGTGCCGCCATCGAAGGAAGTCATCTTCTCCAGTCGAACCGATATCCGATGCCTTTGATGGTGATAATCATTTCCGGTGAGACAGGATCCTTTTCCAGCTTTCTCCTCAGACTTGCGATATGAACGTCTACTGTGCGCGTAGAACTTTGGGCAGCATATCCCCAGACGGCCTGCAGCAGCTCAGTTCGCGAAACCGCAATACCGGGCCTTTCGATGAGGTAGCGTAGTAACTGGAATTCGCGAGCAGCAAGACAGACGAGCTCTCCGTTAAGTGTTACTTCTATGCGGCGAACGTCCACGCGCAGGTCGCCGAAATCGTAAATGCCGTGGCGAGTTTTTGTGGGCTGTCGATAACCTTGAGACCGAGCTAGCGCTCTTTCGGCCATTTCCCGGTGCTCTTGGGTGTACCAAGATGGCGCGTATTGTTCCAGAAGCTGATAAAGCTTCATCAGCGCTTGCTCAATTGGGGTTGGACTTCGCCGCACTGCTTAGACTCCGCGACCAACAAAACTAATTTTGCAGGACTTGGCGAAGACCATGGAAGGATGAGGGGTCGCCTGCTAGGTGCAAATTCTACGCTGGTTCCGTGATACGGAGTTAACTACAACGGTTTTAATACTCTGCGACAATCGATGGGATATGTCGTCGCGTACCCCGGCAAGCGAGTTTACACCCGATGTAGCCTCCACAGAGGAGCAAGTTGACGGTTCTCGCTCTTGCAGTCGGCCTGATTGTGGGCGGTTTCGTCCCACAACTCCGGGCGTCCAGAACCTGTTCATGATCCCGCGCAAAGGTGGCAAAGAAGTGCAGTTCACGCACTTCGATTCCGCCCCGGGGTCATTTGCGGCATATGCGTGGTCGCAAGATGGCAAGAACATCGCTCTCCCTCGCGCCGGTGACAACGACAGTGATGTAGTGATATTCGGAGGATTTCGATAGCAGCTGAGGCCAGGACCGCAAATAATTTGGGCGACAACCTTGAATACTATTGCCGGGTATGCAAGAGCGCGCGCCCCGGTAACCAACTCCTCATTCGCTGTCCGACCTGCCCCCGGTTTGCGCTTTCTTAGGAGCTTAATCTGGCCGCTGTGGTTCGACTCGTTTGCAGCAAACGTAGAGCCACTTGCAATAATTGTTGGTTCGGTCCGGGGATGTTACGCTCACTAAAACGCGGCCACTTTCCGTTTTATTAGCAATCCGCCCGCATGGACGAAGCAAAAGTTTAGAACTCCAATTCGGCGATCAACTTCAGGAGTCGAATCAGGGTTGCGCGTTCATCCGAAGTTAGTTTATGCCGGACATTCTCATCGGCGGCCACCCGGGCCTTGATTAGCCGGTCCCTATACTGGTTTCCTTTGCGGGTTAGTTGGACGTGAATTGCCCTGCCAGATTTTGCCTTTCGCTCCGAAACAAGTCCTTCCTGAGCCATGGACTTGATGGCCCGGTGCACAACAGTCCGGTCAAGACCGAGAAGCCTGGCGATCTGATTCTGATTGAGCGTAGCGCTGCCGCGCAGGGTTGAAAGGATGAAGCCGCGAGTTGCGGAACACTGAGTCTTTCGTTCCAGCCTTTTCCCTACCGAAAAATAGGCGGCGGCGATATGGGCCAGAACGGAATCTTCCAGGATGTGTTCAGGAACCTCTTTCCTGGGAATGATGTTCATAGGATGCTTACCGTCGCCTGGAGAGGTCTGCGCCACTGGGGCGGTTCAACGTAGGTCTGCGCTTTCTTTCCCATCGCAATCACCATCACAATCTCATGATCACGGCGTGACAAGCTGAGATATTTCGAAAGCCTGCGGCCATCGAAGCCCTCCATGGGGCAGGTGTTGATGCCCAGCGCTTCGGCAGCAATCATGAGATTCTCGCAGGCCAGCGATGTACTCTTGGTCGCCCATTTGAACAAGTCCCGGCGCGATGTGGGGGGCATCCCCATCACCTTCCACAGATTCAACAGCCAGAACATTCCCCATTTCACGGCGCCAAAGATACCGAATGGCCCGGGCAGGAAGAGGATCCGGCCGATCTTTGCTGTCCTTTCGTAGTCGCGGATTTTCGTCTCGCTGAACTCGCTCCGGCTGCGCATCCACTCCAATTGGCTTTGCGAGGTTGCGGCCAACGCTCCAATGTCGGCGACGACCACGACCAGGGCCGACGCGGTTTCCGCAGGCATCTGTCCCATGCAGAGTCTCGCCACCGCTGTCCTCTCTTTTGCAGTTTCTATCCAATAGAACCGGTACGGCTGACTGTTGAAGCTAGAGGGAGCGTGGCGGGCTGCATTGAGGATTTGTTCGCGTATCCCCTTCGAGATTGCGACTGGCTCAAAGACTTTGACCGCTCTCCTTTTGAAGATCGTCTCCAGAGTGTCGTTCATATAGGCCTCCATGTTGCTATTACAACATACATATGTTGCGTATGCAACATGCGTCGGAAGGCGAGTGGTCACGATTATTCCAGCGGGCGAAACGGAACGTAGGATGACAACGTGGTGACGATCTTAATTTGGGAGCAACCCCGCCAGCAGATTCGAGGGTAGAGATGCTTCGACTGAGCTGGGGATGAACTCGTAATGATCAAAGTCCTCACCCTAAAGTGGCAGAGAGCCATTCAGGACGGGGTACTTGGCCGTCCCGCTCAAGCCAAAAATCAGGCCGGAGTGGGCCCTGGCCGGCCGGCTTCCACGCTCCGAACTGACAGATGCGTTATCCTGTTCACTATGGATCATCTTGAAGTTCTTCGGGAAAAGATAGCGCGGCTTCGGTCGGAAATTGCTGACATTCAGGAGTTGAATGAGCAGTATCGGTTTCGAGGCCCGAAGGGACCAGAAGCCGATATCGCTCACAGCCACAGGCAGGAACGACTGCAGGAGATTCAGGAAGAACTTGTTCAACTCTCCCGACTCAGTCACAAAACTCTTTCGATTGAGCAGATCAGGGAAAAGCATCGCTCCCGGCTGCACCTGGTCAAGAACGCTTCATAAACCTTACGTTCCCGCGTAGCCCCTAGACCGCAGAGCGATTGTGCGCGGTATCAGGGGACTACGCTCTAAGCACCTTGCCGGAGGGTCAATGGGTGCTGCTTCGCCGCAAGCGTCAGGTTACTCTCCGGAATTATTTATCTTTTGTGAAGGAACCTTCTTTTCGGATCTTTTTCCGCGCACGCTTCCGAGCCAGCGCCTGTTTTACCCGACGCCTCTCACCCGGCTTCAGGTAGAACGAGTGACGTTTCACTTCTCGAATGATGTCTTCGGACTGAACCTTACGTTTGAATCGACGGAGCGCATTTTCTAAGGATTCGCCCTCTTGCAGTCGAATTTCTGCCACACTCACCCCCCAACAATTTCCGCCGATGCGGATGTTTTATAGCCGAACATTTCTTACATTCAATTCGGTTTGCCAAGGCGTGAAGCCCCCGCAAACGTGTAAACCTGAGTTACTCGCCGTGGTGGTCACGGGGGGACTCGTCCGCGGTGCCCGCGTCCTCTGCGCCAAGATTGAAAAGCGCTGCCTGCTGCGCAGCATGTTCGCGCAATTCGGCCATCTCGTCCACGGTGCCCGCAACAGCCTTCTCCTGTTTCCGCTGATTTCTGCGCTCTGCTTTGTCCCGTTGTCTCTGTTGCCGGGTATGTTCTTTCTGACGCTTTGTGAATGTTGATCGGCCTGTTGGCATACGTATCCCCCTGGAATCTCTTGTTCGTCCCCGACAGACATTTGGTCGCCTGATCGGACGACTTTTATGCATTCGAAAAGCTACCAGCGCGGTTCGCGTGGCTGCCGTGGATGTCCGCGATAATCGTCGCGCCCACGCCCGCTTCCACCACCAAAACGATGGCCGCCGCCCCGAGGACGATCTGTCTTAGGTTTGGCCTCGTTAATGGTCAACGTTCGTCCGCCGAGATCTGTCCCATTTAGAGTCGCGATGGCCTTGTCGGCCTCACTGGCATTGGTCATTTCTACGAACCCAAACCCACGAGAACGTCCGGTATCCCGGTCGGTTACGAGCGTGATCTTCTCCACCGCACCGTGTGCTTCAAAGAGATTTCGCAGTTCGGCTTCGGTTGTACTGTGGGGCAGATTCCCAACGTAAAGGTTCTTCATCGCAATTCCTCTTTCACTAAATCATGCATGGGCTGTGGCGTCGTCTGAGTGAGATGCCTTTTTGGCGCGCTCCAGCAGTTCATGGGTGTGCTTGCGCCGAGCAATCTTCTGTTTGCGTTTTCGGTTAAATCTGGACTTATCGCCATTGCGTGCAGACATACAGAACTCCCCTTGATTCGGCTGCTGCCAGTATGCAAACCCAATTTTCTTGATACCAGCGGCCTGGGCGGTGCGCATTGCAAGGAGAAGCCACTGTTCAAGAAACACGCCTTTTTGATCTCTCAATCGCGAAGCCGCACATTGCTGGAGCGACAGTGTCTTCGAGGTTAAGTAGCTCTAGTATACGCTGTTTTCTCCACCCGCTGACGGCCTCACGATGACAATGTGATGGCGTTTCAGTCCGGGGGCACCCACGGAGGCGCATCAACGCCGGCTACTGCGGAGAAATTCTTCTACCGAGTTGGTGAAACGCGCGAAAGTTGAGTACAGTTACCTCAGTGTTTGTGGGGAGGGGAAGATGATCCGCGTGAGACTGCTGGGCTGTTTTCTGATCGGAGTCTGGTGTGCTGTGCCTGCGGTTGGGCTCGACGACGACATGCACGGGCACCATCATGAAGCTACGGAGAAACTGGGGCAGGTTTCGTTTCCGATTTCTTGTGCCGCCGGGTCGCAAGCCGAATTTGAGCGGGGAGTGGCGCTGCTGCACTCGTTTGGATACGAGGAGGCCGGCGAGCAGTTCAGCGATGTCGCGAAGAAGGATCCCGCATGCGCGATGGCTCACTGGGGCATCGCGATGAGCCTGTTTCCTCAGATCTGGGAGCGGCCTGAGGACGCGACCCTGAAGCATGGGCAGGAGGAGATCGAGACGGCACAGAAGGTTGGGGCAAGGACTGAACGTGAGCATGCCTACATCTCGGCGCTGGGCGTGTTTTATAGCGATCCTTCGAAGATGAATTATCTGAAGCAGGCGGCCGCGTACTCGGATGCGATGGCGAAGCTATATCAGAAATATCCAGACGATCTGGAGGCGGGAGCGTTCTATGCGCTTTCGCTGATGGCAGCGGAGAAGCCGGGCGACAGCTCGCATGAGGCGACCAAGAAGGCGGTCTCGGTGCTCAACCCGTTGTTCTTGAAACAGCCGGATCATCCTGGGCTGGCGCATTACATCATTCACGCGTGCGACTCGCCCGATATGGCGGGGATGGGGCTGGATGCGGCTCGACGGTATGCGGATATCGCACCGTCGTCGGCGCATGCGGTGCATATGCCTTCGCACATCTTTGCGCGGCTGGGGCTGTGGCCGGAAGATATTCAGGCCAATTTGAAATCTGTTGGGCTTACCGAGAAGTCCGAGGCGATGTACATGCGGGGGCATGAACTGCATGCCATGCACTTCCTGCTCTACGCGTATCTGCAAACGGGGCAGGATGAGGCCGCGAAGCAGATTGTGGAGAAGTCGAAGCAGATCGTGGCAGGCACCACAACCATGGATGATACCGGGATGCTGGAATACATGGGATACGCGGCCGCGCATTTCCCGGCTCTTTACGATCTGGAGATGCACCACTGGGCTGAGGCTTCGGCGCTGCAACCTGCGGCGAATGCGGCTCCGCATCTGCAGACGATTACCTATTGGGCGCGGACGATCGGATCGGCGCGCGTGGGCGATGTCGAAGCCACGAGGAACAACGCAAAGATGTTCGATGCTGCCGAGGAGGCGGTCCGACGCTCGAAATATGCGTATGTGCTCGAAGGGCCGAAGGCATCGTCAGCGCACAATGAAGTGCATGCCTGGCTGGCATTCGTCGAAAAGAAAAATGACGACGCGGTCAAGTTGATGGGAGAAGTGGCCGACCTGCAGGATCGCGCGGGGAAGGCGGAAGTTGATATCCCAGCGCGCGAGATGCTGGCCGATATGCTGCTCGAACTGAAGCGGCCGGAGAAGGCGCTGGCGGAGTACGAGCAGTCGATGAAGATTGATCCGAACCGGTTCAACGGTCTTGCCGGCGCGGCGCAGGCGGCGGAAGTGGCGCATCAGGCGAAGAAGGCGAATACCTATTACAGCCAGCTGTTGAAGAATTGCGATGACGGCAAGCATTCGGAACGGCCGGAGCTGAAAAGTGCGAAAACGTTGGTGGCGGCGAACCGGTGGGGAATGACCCGCCGTCGGCCTTGATAGGGCAATTGCTGAGGGCTACTGCTTCTCGGACCCGTGGTTGGCGATGTTTTCTTGGGCTGCCTTCCGAGTTGGCGCGTCGACGTCCGACGGAGTGAGCCGTTCGAGGATGGCGATTGGAGCGCGGGGATTGCTCGCAACGAAGTATCGGAAGTATTGCTCTCCTGCCAGACATTCCCGCACTTCCGGCGGTGTATCTGCATCGGAAGCTGCAAACTGGCCTTCGTCCTGACTATGAAATTCCGTTTTGGAAGATCCACACAGCGTCCTCACATAGTTGAAAAAAAATTCAAAAAAGGATGTTTGTTCCCGGGTGCGGCAACCGAAGTGCCCCACTCAAGCCCAATGCGGGCTTGAGTGGGCCACCCACTGAGAACCAGTGAGGGGGCACGGTCGCTTTCGCGACCCGGGGCAAACCAATGCGTCCGCCCAACACCGGCGGGTTACTTTGGGGTTCCGCTGGGCCATCGCGTCCGGATATAATTGAGGTGATGTCGTCCGCAAGCGATGCTGCCACGGAACCCCAATTCGCGCCTTGTTCACGCCCAGTCTGCCGAGTGCTGGCTGGACGGCCTGGTGTGTCCGCGGCGCTATCGGGCCATTCTGCCTTCGCGGTTGCGTCCCTCTCTGTTCGGTAGCGACTAACTCCATCCATCGCCTGATTCGCCTCGGGATTCGCACGTTCAAACCGGATCGTGTCCTCGAGGCTGCTTTTACTGACAACTGGCCACTAACCACTGGCCACTGGCGACAGAGGAGATTGCAATGACTACCAAAATGATGACCGCTACCATCGGGCCCAAGATCAAGACCGCCCTGCCCGGGCCGAACGCCAAGCGCGTGCTGGAGGGCGATGAGAAATACATTTCGCCGTCCTATACACGGTCGTATCCGCTGGTTGCGAAGAGCGGACGCGGGATCGTTGTGACGGATGTGGACGGAAACGAGTTCTTCGATTTTTCTGCGGGCATTGCCGTGACATCGACTGGGCATTGCCATCCTGACGTGGTGGCTGCCATTCAGCGGCAGGCGGGCCAGTTAATCCACATGTCGGGGACTGACTTCTATTACGAGAACATGGTCGAGCTGGCGTCGCGGCTGTCGAAGATCGCACCGATGCCTGGCCCGCACCGGATTTATTACGGCAACTCGGGCGCGGAGGCGATCGAGTGCGCGCTCAAGTTAGCGCGGTATCACACGAAGCGACAGAACGTGATTGCGTTCTTCGGTGCGTTTCACGGGCGCACGATGGGAGCTTTGTCGCTGACAGCTTCGAAGCCGCAGCAGCGGCGGCGGTTTGCTCCGCTGGTCCCGGGTGTGACGCACGTACGGTATCCCGATGTCTATCGTGGATGCGGGGGAGGGGCGCAGGAGGCGGAGAAGTTCGCGCTTGGCTGCGCACGCTTTATTGAGGAGAAGCTGTTCAAGACTACGCTGGCGCCGGAAGAAGTGGCGGCGATCTTCGTTGAGCCTATCCAGGGAGAGGGCGGATATGTCGTTGCTCCTACCGTCTTCATGCAGGAATTGCGGCGGATCTGCGACCGGCACGGGATTCTACTGGTGGTCGACGAAGTGCAGAGCGGCGTGGCTCGCACGGGGAAGTGGTTTGCGGTGGAGCACACCGGAGTCGAGCCGGACATCGTCTGCATGGCAAAAGGCATTGCGTCCGGGATGCCGCTGGGTGTAACGGTGACGCGCGCGGAAATCATGGATTGGGTGCCGGGTTCGCATGCGTCGACTTTTGGTGGGAATCCGGTGGCGATCGCGGCGGCACTTGCTACCTTGGATGTGATCGAGAAGGAACATTTGCTGGAGAATTCCGCGAAGGTGGGGAAGCACATCCTTTCACGCATGGCGGGGTGGCCTTCGCGACTGAAACTGATCGGGGATGTGCGCGGGCGCGGGTTGATGATTGGCGTGGACATCGTGAAGGACAAAATCACGAAGGAATACGCCGCTGCGGAGCGCGACCGCATCGTTGAGATGGCATTCGAGAAGGGCATTCTCTTCCTAGGCTGTGGGCCTAGCAGCATCCGGCTGTGTCCGCCGCTTATCGTGACCAAGGAAGAGGCAGATGTCGCAGTGGATGTACTTGAGGAGTGCATTACTAGCGTGGGCAAGAGCGCGTAAGCAACGAGCCTCAACCACTAAAGACCCCTTCTACGACGCTCTGTCGAAAATTCCCCACCTCTGGCCAAATCGGCCAGAAGTGGGGCACCCCTTTTCATATTGGTCGGTCGACGGAAGACCCATGGATCATTCGGGCATTCCTTCGTGGTAGATGACGTTACTTCACGACTACGGCTACTTCGCCGTGCTTTTCCAGTACCTGGATTCGGACGGGGCCCCTGTCTCGTTCCATGAAGAGGCTGATTTGGTTGTCCTCGATGCGCAGATCGCGAACCGAAAGCTGCGGAATGCCTTGAGGCAGGTACGGACGATCGAAGATCACGCGCCGTTTGCCGGCATCGATGGTGATCCCAAGGCAGGCCTGCAGGACCATGAAGACCGCACCTGCAGCCCACGCCTGTGGAGAGCAGGCAACCGGGTAAAGGGTCGGTCCCTGGCCTTCGCGGCGATCGACACCGCAGATGAGTTCGGGGAGGCGATGGAGTTCGACCGCGCCGCTGAGGTCGAGGAGGCTCATCAGGACACGTCCGGCGAATTCACGGAATCCGTAACGGGCCATGCCGGCCGCGATGATCGCATTGTCGTGTGGCCAGACGGAACCGTTATGATACGAGAGCGGGTTGTAGCGGGATTCGTGACAGCCGACTGTGCGGATACCCCATCCGCTGAAAAAGTCGTGGCTGACCAGCGTGTGCGCGACCAGGTTCGCGCGCTCCGGGCTCACAATGCCGGAGTAGAGGCAGTGGCCGGGATTTGAGGTGCGCACGCGACACGGCTTTTTGTGACCATCGAGGGCCAGAGCGTAGGTCGAAATGTCGTCGCACCAGAACGCCTCTTCAAAGCGATGCTGCAGTTCCTCAGCTTCGTTCTCGAGCGAGCGCTGACGATCCGCGTCGCCCCAGGCAGCATAGATGCGCGCGGCAGCCATTTTGGCGGCATAGACGTAGCCCTGCACTTCGCATAATGCGATCGGGACATCGGCGATTTTGCCGTCAGCGTGAAACACGGAGTCATTGGAATCTTTCCATCCCTGCTGCACCAGGCCTTTGTCGCCGTGGGGCGCGTACTCGACGAAACCGTCACCATCCACATCGCCGTAGCGATCGATCCATTCAAGAGCGAGGTCGATGTGGGGGCGAAGGTGCTGGAGGAATCTCGTATCGCCGGTGCAGTCGAGATAGCAGCCGGCGAGCATAAGAAAGAGCGGCGTGCTGTCAATACTGCCGTAGTAGCGGCCGAACGGAACTTCCCCCAGTTTGGCCATCTCTCCCCCGCGGGTTTCGTGGATGATCTTGCCGGGCTGAGCTTCATTCTTGAGATCGACTTCGGTGGCCTGGGTGGAAGCCAGATGCTGAAGGACTCCTTTAGCGATTTGCGGGGCGATCCAAAGCATCTGCATGGCGGTGATGATGCCGTCGCGACCGAAAATCGTGCTGAACCACGGGACGCCGGCATAGGGGTAATGGGTTTCCGGATTGCCCATGGTCATCATCTCGACATCGGCGATGGAGCGGCGAATCCAGCGGCTCATGCGATCGTTGGAGCTGGAGATTTCGCAGAGCTTGGACGAGGCGGCTTGCAGTTCGGTTTCTGCTCCGGAGATCGCGCGGGCATAACCAACGGACCGATGCTCCGACATCGGGTTGCAATCGACGGAGAAGTGAAAGGTCGCAGATTGGGAAGGCGCGAGCGAGGCCTCGAATTGCAGATCGGAGGACGTGATTTTGAGAGGCGGAGGATCGCATTCGATGCACGTGCGGCGCAGTTCGTGATCCAGACCCTCGTAGGTCATCAGGATGGAACTGGGAGTGATCTGATCGTCGAGGCGACGTCCGCGGCGATCGCGGCGCATGCCGCGGACCTCAAAGATGTCGGCGTAGTCCGCGGCAAAAGCAACGCGGATGGGGACGCGCAATGTCTCCTGGCCGTAGTTGACCAGGCGCAGTTCCTCGTGGACGACGTCGCGCCAGAGGAAGCGCGAGCGGACGATGTGCAAGGTGCCGCGGGGAACGACAATGCTGTCGTGCTTGGCGACGTCAACGTTCGCGAGGTCGGCGATGAAAACGAAGTTGTCGGATTTCACCGTCGAACTGAGCAGCAGGGGGCGGGCCTGCCACAGTCCGAGCGCAAACTCGGAGAGGTGGCGGGTGCCGCGAAAGAACACTCCGTGCTCGCCAAGGCCGAGCGGTTCTACATCGCCGTAACGGTTGAAGACGGCGAAACATTTTCCGTATTTCAATACCCGGGCCCGATCGTCGGACGGTGACGATCCGGCGGCTATGTAGTACTGCTGGGCGGTTCCAACTTCATCCAACGTAGATCTCCATCGGTAAGAGCAATCGGTTGAGGTTCACGTTTGACGATTCGTTCGTAGATTGTCAAGTAGTCGTGGGCCATGCGCCGGTCGGAAAAGCGGCGCTCGAAGGCTTTGCGACATTTCCGGCGATCGATCTTAGAGATATTTTTAACGGCTTTGACAGCGTCGTCAACACTTTCGACGAGGAAGCCGGAGACGCCCTCTTCGATGATCTCGGGGACGGAGCCGAGCGGATATGCAACGACGGGCAGTCCGCAGGCTATGGCTTCGATGAGCACGATTCCGAATGGCTCGGACCAGTTGATGGGAAACAGGAAAGCGGTCGCGTTCCCCAGGAATTCATTTTTTTCGAGGTCACTAATCTCGCCCAGGAACTCGATGAGTTCGTGATCAAGCATGGGTTTGATCCGAGCCTCGAAATACTCGCGGTCAGTCTTATCGACTTTGGCGGCAATCTTCAAGGGCATCTCTGCGCCGAGTGCGATTTCGATGGCGCGATCCACACCTTTCTCGGGAGAAATTCGTCCGAGAACAGCGAGATACTTGCCGGGCTCGAGGCCGGGCACGAAGCGGTCCTCGGGCATGCCGTGGTGGACGGTGCCTTGCCAGTTGACCCAGGGGAGCGGAGCGCGTTGAGCGTAGGAGATCGAGACCACCGGCATTTCGGAAAACTCGCGATACAGCGGCACCAGATCAGGAATATCGAGGCGGCCGTGCAGAGTCGTGAGTTGCGGAAGTTCTTCTCTGCGGCTGAGGCAGAAGTGGAGGTAATCGATATGAAAGTGAATAACGTCGAACTCTTCTTTTTGCTGAAGCACCTGTTCCAGCAGGTGAATATGATGAGCCAGAGGGTCAATACAATTAGGATCGAGACGCAAAGCCTTGGGACAGACGGGAACCAGGCGTGCATTGGTAAGAGAGTCGCCGCTCGCAAAAAGCGAGACTTCGTGGCCCTGGCGTACCAATTCTTCGGTAAGCCAGGAGACGACCCGCTCCGTTCCTCCATACAGTCTGGGTGGTACGCTTTCGTACAGTGGCGACACCTGGGCAATCCTCATTCCAACCTCGAGAGTGTGATTTGTCGTACAAACGTTCGGGTCTAGCGCCTCCGGCCTCCCGTCGGGCGCGGAGAGGCCCTCCTTTCCCTGGCTGCAAATTCGGTGTGCGGTCCATCACGCAATGAATCCGTGTTCCCTATGAACATGTTCAGATTAGGGCGGCGAGGCTGCCGGTCACAATCAGGTGTTCCCTGCAAGGGAGGAGTGCGAGAAAAAAGTGCACAACCTGATGAAGAATGAGTTGCGACTTAGAGAGGCGTCGCTCGCACTACATGAAAATCCTCTATTCCATGTGGGCGTGGACATCGACCAATATCTGATCGAAGCTTCCGGGGCGGATCAGGCCTGCGCGCGGGTATTCGACGTCGACGACAACATAGATAGCGGTGACAGTGAGCAGCAGGAAACTAAGAATGTGGGAATGTGGAGCCAGCTCCGATTCAGCCCGACCGCCGTGCGATAGCCTGCCAGCAACGAGCAGATTAATCCCAGGATAAACCGCAAGAGGTAGATGACGCTTGGTGGATGATTGTGCAACACCACGGTTCACGTGGTGTTCATGTCGATCATGTTGTTCAGTGCGGGGAGCAGCAACTTGGCTGCGTCTACATGAGAATCGCGGAGCGTCGTTGCGGATATTGCTTTTGACCAATTTTTCTCTGTATCTTTTTGGAATTAACCATCTCCGGTTTCGCTGATTCCATATCGGGCAGCCTGCGGTACGTTCCCAGCCGGGAATCAAGATCATGACGGAATGGGTCCTTTAGTTCGGGTTGCGCTGTTTCAGATAACAAGTTCAGCCGCAGAGAGGCGGTTTCGATGTAGTTGGCTTCCGCGGCGATCAACCCCCGTTTTTCGTTGAATCGCGAAGCCGCACCCGAAAACGTGAATGCCACTACCCATCCGAATAACGCGAACACCGCACCCTTGATGGTGCTCGGGCTGCCGCGCTCGCCTTCCGATTCTTTTGGCCGGCGCCCGATTGCGAAACCACGGCCGGCCGGTCTCGAGCAGGATGCGCATGCCGGCGAAGAGCAGAATCGCAAAAAGAAGAGGTGGAATTGGAGGCTTCACAGGGCGCTCCTTGCAATTGTCGTAGGCGCTCGCAATTCTCTGTCTGAACATCACAGCGGCGCGAGCGTTCGCAGACTGTCGGACCCTCAGAGGTATCTCAGGCCGCGTCGAGCTCGTGCGCCTTGTTCTGGTAACGGGCGATCTCTGCGTCGATCAATTGAAGAGCATTGGGATCAAAGAGAGCGGGGGTTTCTTTCACTTGATCTCGCATCTGGTGCAAGACTCCGAGCACGTACGCGGCTTCATCGGTCAGGAGGTCCATGGGTGAGTTCGTCATATTAGCAGCGAAACTCAGTTGAACAGCGCTCTCGATTAACGGAACACTGTCAAAGATGACAGCGTCGGGCCGGAGATTACGGCCGATACGTGCCGGCCGAACGTTTGTGGTGGCCCAAGACGATGCGGGCAACGCGATTGCGGTCGAGCCTGGTGGGCTTGCCTTTCACCGTGAGGTTTAGCGATGTTGCGGTCATCGACACGACATCGCCTAACAGGACCGTTTCGTCTTGCAGGACCACGGTGTCGAGTGTCAATGGAGTCAACTCGATGTCTACGGCGCCGGCCGGGGTGTTGGCGCCGAGCTCCACGGGCGTACTGGCGGTGGCATAGCCTTCTTTGGTGAACTCCAGAACATGCTTGCCCGGAGCGATCGGAAGTATCTGCGGAGTCAAGCCGGAGGGCTGGGAATCGAGTCTGACGTTGGCTCCGGGAGGCAGGCTGGTGATGTTCATTCTCACCTTGAGCGGTTCGTCGGAGAGATGCTGCGGTTGCAATTGCATGCTGACGTATGAGCCCATGGCATGCACGCTGACCGGGATCTTGGCGCGCTGTCCGGCCGGGAGATTGGAGACTTCGAGATATCCCTCACCGACGCGCTCGCCGCTCTTGTCCAAGAGATAAAGATAGAAGGACGCGGAAGGGATGGGTTTCGCGCTGAGGTTTTCGGCAGTCGCTTCGCCGAGAAGATCGCTCTGGCCGGAATTGGAACTCACTTGACGGAGCTTGCCGATGGTGAAGCGCAGGGTGGCGCCTTTGGCGTCGGGGGGCCAAGTGAGGACAGTGTCGGCGGCGAAGGTGGTCGTTACCGCGAACAGGAATAGCACAGGAAGGTGGATGGGCTTGCGCATCGTGCTTCTATCTTGCCGGGTTCGAAGCGGGAGCAAAGATTACGAAAATCACAACGGCATGTGAACCAAAAGGCGCCACCCTTTGCGCCTTTGTAGATAGGGTCGCCTGAAGCGGATCTTTCTCGCCGGTCTGCAAAGCCTGACTAAGGGCGGCCCCAGACTAATTTCGGCGTTCGGGGGAGAACATGCACGCAGCGCTTCGCCATGGGCGCTTCGCCTGCCTGTGCATTTGGTCGGTGTCGTTCGGGCCGAGGCATTCAATGCCTGCGTGCGTGGAGCTCGCGGATTGGAGAATCGGCGCGTCGGCTCGCTCATCCAATGAGGGTGGAGGGTCAAACGAGCATGCATCATGTGCGGCAGGAGAACCTGCCTTTTGTGGGGAGTTCGTACGAGTTTGTGGGGGAGGAGCAGGGAGGGGCGGGCGTTTCTGTCTTTCTGTTTTATGGGAAACCGGGTGCGGGACCGGGACCGCATCGGCATCCTTATGATGAGATCCAATTTATTCGCGAAGGACGAGGAGTGTGGACGGTGAACGGCAGGACATTCGAGGGGAGCGCGGGAGACATTTTTGTGATCAAGGCGGGTGAGGTGCACAGTTTCAAGGCAGTGGGGGACTCGCCGCTTGTACAAGTCGACGTGCATCTTGGTCCACGGTTCGTTCAGGAAAACCTCTGAGGGGTGCGGTGACGAGTTGTTGAAAAACAAGGGCATGTCAGCTCCGCAGGACACGTGCTGGGTCGGTGCGTGCGGCGCGCCAAGCGGGCAGCAGGCAAGCAGAGAGTGCCGTAATCGTCATTACAACCAACGCTGATCCGAACAGAACGGGATCGTGCGGGCTCACGTTGTAGAGAAGTCTTCCGAGTAGCCTTGTCAGGGCGAGCGCCATGACTGTGCCGAACAGGACGCCGGCCGCGGTCAGGCCCAGCCCACGCGAGAGAACGAGA
>Ga0126371_10000378_pt1 | contig 36277 bp, 34 predicted proteins | sample PanSoiMetaPlot_4_FD_110145 | JGI IMG/M metagenome (GOLD analysis project Ga0126371, IMG submission 110145) | Tropical forest soil microbial communities from Panama - MetaG Plot_4 | ecosystem: Environmental > Terrestrial > Soil > Tropical forest > Bulk soil | place: Panama | collected 2016-02-17
GCGTTCACCAACTTCTGGGCCTCGACCAAGCGCATCGTGACGGTTTCGGGGAGCGACACGCTGCAGGCGAAATTCGATGCGCAGAGCTTTGGCGCGCGCCTCGAGGGCGGCTACCGGATCGACCGCCTGCCGTTCACGCTCACGCCCTACGTGGCGCTGCAGGCGCAGAGCTTCCATACGCCGGGCTACAGCGAGACGGCGGCGGCGGGCTCGCCGCAGTTCGCGCTCTCGTTCGCGTCGCAGACGTCGAGCGCGGAGCGGGCCGAGCTCGGCGCCTGGGCGAGCCGCACCTTCCTGATGGCGAACCGCGACAGCATCTCGTTGTTCGGCCGCGCCGCCTACGCGCACGACTGGTTCACCAACCTCGCCTTCACGCCGACCTTCCAGGCGCTGCCCGGCGCGGGCTTCGTGGTCAACGGCGTCGCGCCGCCCGCCGATCTTGCCCTGGTGACGGCCGGCGCCGAATGGCGGATGACCAGCAGCTGGTCCGTGATGGCGCGCTTCGACGGCGAGTTCGGCAACGGTGCGCAGACCTACACGGGCACCGCGCGCCTGCGCTACGCTTGGTGAGCTGGGCTCAAAGCCTGCCAGACTTGATCCCGGGTGGACGCTCAGAGCTGAGCGCCTGCCTGTTTCGTTGCGTCGATTGGTCGACCCTGCGCCTTCGGCTGCGGGGCTTTGACCTCGCGAGTTGGCGGCGTCACGCCTTGCGTTGCCGTCTGCGCCGGTCCCTGCGCGGACTCGCAGTGCGCATCGCAGGCGATAACCGCGATGGTTGTCGCGAGTGCGATGGCGAGCCTATGTCTGGCCGCCGGGAGCTTCATGGCTCGTGCCTTGGCGATGGCCGTGTGGATGGCTGCCGACGAAGTTTTCCACGACGGAGTGGACCGCCAGCCCCAGCAGCGGAACCAACACGTCGAAATAGAGCGCGAGAGCCTGCAACATGACCCACTGGACAAGAAACATGAGCAGGACGAGGGGAAGAAAGGCGCCGAGCCCCCACCACCATGTGTACCTCGCGAACACAAACGCCGCGAAAATGCCGAAGCCGATCTCGATCGCGACCAGCCAGCTTTCGGACACATTGAATGCCGTCCGCTGGTCGAGCAGCGACTCGACGAAATTGGCATGCAGCACAACTCCGACCATCGGTCCCGCCGGCGTGTCCTGGTTGTCGATCAGCTCGCCTTCGCCTCTCGCCCGCGTATGCCAGCTCGCCCCGATCATCACGATCTTTCCGTTGATCAACTCCTTCGAGAAAACATTCCGGTAGACCTCCCCGGCCGCGATCTCATGTCCGCTTTGCTCGAACTTCTCGATTTTCATGAAGTGGCCGATCGGAAACTCATCACGGAATTCTTCCAGCATGTATGTGGTGATACTCACCTCTGACGCGCGTGCGGTCGCCAGGCCGAACGAATCGAGCATGGCGCCGTCGGCCATCAGTTGTATCGGGATCTCACCGAAATTCCGGGGCAGCGCGATATAGCCGCACGCGACGTTCGCCAGGTCTTCTTTGGCGAATTCCGTGCTGTAAGCGTTCAGGATCGTCTTGTTGCCGCGGCTCCTCGCAATCGCGCTGCGGGACGCGTTGCATCTGGCCGAAAGGCCGGGCACTGCCGGCGCGCCGCACAGCCCGAATGCCTGGTAGGCGTCCGATCGTCGGTGGTACGCGCCCGATTCCTCGACGATCGGCGTTGCCAAAATTACTTTCGAACCTCGCGCCGCCGCCGCGTGGATGCTGTCGATGAGGTCGCAGGTGTCGTCCAGGTCGCGATCCGCGATCGTCGTCGCCTTCGGATCTTCGAGGCGCAGGTCGAAATCGAGTCCGATGACGCCGGCATGAGCCGCGCTGTCGGCGAGATTGCGAACCAGCGTCGCCAGGTATTTCCGGTGGCTGCGCTTGAAGTCGTCCGAATAGTACTCGTCATCTCCGATCAGGACGAGCCGCACGTCTTTGGCGATCGGCCGGCGTGCGCCGTGATCGAGGAGGGCCTGGAACCAACGGGCGCGATAATAAGAGAACTGGAGACCGTCATAAATCTGGGGCGATAGCCAGTAGCTCACGCCGAAAACGAGCGCGACCGTGAGCCAGTAGCGGGCACGCCTCACCCACTTCGACGCCCACAGCCGCCGGGCGTGATGCGACAGCCACGTCTTTCTGGCGGGTGGCTGTTGCGAGGGCGTAGCCCTGACGTCAACACCCGGGGGGTTGGCGGCTTTCAGATGGTCGCCGTTGTCCCGCAGCACGGCTGCCCCTTCGATCGCGGTCGCGAGGCGAACATGATAACCGATTACCGGGTGTTTGTTACAGCGCGGCAGCGCTCTTGACAGCGCCCCCAAAGCTGCCCGGCCGCCGTGTCGGTCTCCGGAAAAGTGTTAATAAACGGGGATAACGCGGTTCACGCTTGCGCTTTTCCGGCAATTCGGCGAAGGCATAAATCCTAGTCTGCCTTTCTCGCGCCCGGAGCCTCGGCTGCCGGGCGCTTTGCGTTTCGGCACGCTTCCGCCCCTCGTTCACGGGACCGCGCCTCCACCCGCAGCGGTAGATGTTGCCTCGGAAAAGCAAGATTTTGGCATACGCAAACTAGGCCGGCGTCCGCCCCGCCCCCGGCCGGCGCGACGCCGAGCTTGCCCTCTCGCTCCGCGGAACTATATTGAGGTTGGAGGTTCTTTTTTTGGTTCGTGATTCGGCGACCCGCCCGTCACCTCGACCAACTCCTGAGCCTCCTTCCACCCGGTAAACTCATGATCTGCAGCCGCACCCGCGTCCGGGTGGACGGGCCGGCTTGCTCCAAGGAGGTACAAGGGATTGATCCTTTCGCCCCAATTCGATGAAGCTCTCCAATACGCCGTGGTCATTCACGCCGGGCAGACGCGCAAGGGGACGGAGATCCCTTACATCGCGCACTTGCTCGGGGTCGCGAGCATCGCCCTCGAGCACGGCGCCGACGAAGCCGAGGCGATCGGCGCGCTCCTCCACGACGCGGGGGAAGACGCCGGCGGGCTCGACCGGATCAACGACATTCGGATGCGGTTCGGCGATGCGGTCGCCGACATCGTTCACGGCTGCACGGATGCGGTCACGACCCCGAAGCCGGACTGGCGCCCACGCAAGGAGACGTACATCGACCACTTGCGAACCGCTTCGCCGTCGGTCCGACTCGTCTCCGCCTCGGACAAGTTGCACAACGCGCGCGCGATCCTGCGCGACTACCGCCGGATCCGTGAAGACTTGTGGTCACGGTTCACCGGCAAAAAGGAAGGCACGCTCTGGTACTACCGGGCCCTAGTCGAGGCGTTCAAGGCCTCGGATCGAACCGAACTCATCGAGGAGCTCGAGCGCGTCGTCACGGAGATCGAAGACCTGTCGACGGGGGCAAAATGAAGCGCAAGGGCCGCCCGTCACCGCCTGCCACGCAGTACGAATTGCCGTTTGCTCGCGAGCAACATGCGCGTTCAGAAGGTTCATCGATGCTCCGCTGGTACTCCTGGTTCCCCAATCTCGCCGTCATGGACGACGCCTCCGGCAAGGCGTTCGCGCTCAGCTGCGACAAGGGTGGCTGGCGCGAGGTCAATTCGGCAGAGGTGGGCATGGATGGCACGCTGATCTCCGAGTCCGACGCCAGGTCGGGATACGCCAAACGGCTCTCCGAGGCCGGCGATCCGCCGATCACCTCGCGCCGTCAGAAGCCTAGGGAGCTGACCTATTCGCCGGTCCTGGCGCTGGCGATGGCGCGGGCGGCACAGCGGATCGGAACGAAATACGACGACCCAGAACTCGCGGAAGCCGGGAAGAAGCTCGAGAAGCTGGCGCAGGACAAGATCGACGCCGCAACGCGGGCGCAGCGGGCGATCAAGGAATTGAAGCGCCAACTGTCAATCTCGTGAACGCGGGCAGCGCGCACATCTGCGGCTGAAGCGCCGCAGGCGGGATGCCGTCATTATGTGGGGAAAACGTCGTTCTCGCTTGCGCTATCCGCGCCTATCCGCGAGGCTTGAATTCTAGTCTGCCTTTCTCGCGCCCGGAGCCTCGGCTGCGGTCGCTCGTTTCGTGTCTCACGGGAGGGGGCTGTCCAACCCCTGCCCGCTTGTATTTTCGTTGTATTTTACAAGCCTCCCGAAATTGCGTTGCATCGTCCGGCCGCGACCGCGCGTCACGCCCGGAGTAAGCGCGCGCCCGCATCTCCGACTGTTTCCATTGTTCTGCGCATTGTTTTTTCCATTGTTATCCATTGTTCGAGCACCGCCGGTTTTTATCTCGCTTGCCCAAGGCATTGCATCGTAATCGGCGTCGCATTTTCCATTGCAGATCGCCTGTATTTTTTCGAAGGCTTTCCGTCGGCTGGATCGACGCGCTGACGGCCTCGCCAGCAGAGGAGACCAGACATGCCTTTCCGGCCCGGCCACAGCGGCAATCCGGTGGGACGCCCGCGCGGATCACGCAACACGCGCACCATCATCGCCGAAAAGCTCCTGGACGACAGCGCCGGCGACCTCACGCGGGCGGTGATCGCCCGCGCCCTGGCCGGCGACCCGGCGGCGCTGCGCGCCTGCCTGGACCGCGTCGCGCCGCCCATGCGGCATCGGCCGCTCGACTTCGCGCTGCCCCAACTCGTCACGCTCGCCGACGCGCCGGTTGCGATCAACGCGATCGCGCAGGGACTCGCGCATGGCGAGCTCGATGTCGAGGCGGCCGCCGTCCTGCTGCGGACCGTGCGCGAGTTCACGCGGGCGCTGGAAGCGGTCGAGCGCGACAAACGCCGCCGGGAGGGCGACGACCTGGCGCGGCAAGATGCCTTGCCGGACGGCGAAATCGATCATCGCGCCGACCAGGGCGCAGCGCTCCGCCTCCCGGGCGGTGAGCTTGGCGAGCTGCGCGTCCCAGTCCTCGAACGCGATGTCGCTGAGGATCACGCCCGCGGGAATCGTCTTGAACTCGCCGGCGTCGAACGTCGACGCCGTCGATTGCGCCAAGGTCGATGCCGTCGCGGCGAGCCACAAGGGCGCCGCGGTGGCGAGGGTCGCCAAGCAGCACCGGCATCCTGGACGACACGGAACGTACGTCATCGTCATGGCGAACCGGGCACCCCCTCTCGCTTAGTCGCATGACGGCGCCGAAAGTTCGTTCAACCGCAATGCCGGCTTATCGCAGGCAAGCGAACATGCTATGGTTGCAATACGTGGCCGTTCTCGAAATGCCTGCTGTCGTTTTCGCCAAAGCGTGGCCGGAGCGTCGATCGCGCTCGCTCACTCGAGGATGAAGCATGAGGGTATGGCCGGTTCTCGGCGCGGCGTTGATCGCGCTGCTGCCCGCTCGCCATGCGGCGGGCCAGGAGATGTTCGTCGCGAACATCAAGCTGGTGGACGGCGCGACCCTGCGCGTGAACGCGCCGACCTACGTGTACGAGGAATCCCACACGGCACCCGGCTACATCATCGGCCCGAGCGTCACGGAGCTACATGGCGACATGGATCACCTCCCGGTCGCCACCAGCTACGGGACCATCTTCGTTCCGTTTCATCTCATCAAGGCGGTGACGAGCGCGCGACTGGCGAAGGATGCGGACCAGCCCACCGTCACGGTCGCGCTCACGGACGGCAGCTCGGTCGCCGGAATGCTCGGTCTCGGATCCGGCTACGACTATCAACTGTACATGTCCCGCCCGCATCTCGCCGGCCAGGGCGGATTCGGCAATATCGACGTCGACCTGAAAAAGATCGCAGAGCTGTCGTTCACGGCCGTGGCGCCGAAATCCCGGACGTTCAAGCCGTTTTCGCAGAAGCCCGGCGGCCCTTACCTTGTCTCCGCGGACACGGCGACGCTCAAGGTCGACAGATTTCTCGGCGCCGCGCGGTTCGATCCGCGCACGAACGCCTTCCTCCCCGCCAAGCTCGACGTTGCCGGCGTGAAGTTCGAGCCGGACTTCACCGTGATTTCGCGCATATCGACACTGGTCCTGTCGCAGGGGCGCGCGAACGCCGAGTTCGTCAACACCAGCGGGGAGAAGCTGTATGGACCGGTCGCAACCCAGTCCGACGGTCTGCTTGGCCAGAGCAGGGCCGGCGTGGTCTTCCTGAATCTGACCAGGGCCGTGCGAATCGAGAGGCAATGAGTCCGACAGCCGACCTCACCAGAACCGCACCGCGAGCGCGCACGCCCAGATCAGGAACGTACCCGTCAGCGTGAGCAGGACCGCGGCCGAGCCGAGGTCCTTCACGACCTTGATGGCCTGGCTGTGCTCCGGCGTGACGTGATCGGAGAGCTTCTCGACCGCGGTGTTGAGCAGCTCGACGACGATCAGCAGCAACAGCGAGCCTACGAGCGCCAGCCACCACGGAATGCTGGCGGCGACGAAAAAGCTCGCCGGCAGGCCGATCGCGAACGCGACCACCTCCTCCTGCACGGCGGCCTCGTGCCGCATGGCCCAATTGAGGCCGTTGATCGAGTTGATGAGGGCTTTCCACAGGCGAGTCATCGGGTCGACCAATATACCGTCACGCCCGCGAAAGCGAGCGATTGCGCCGTCCCCGACAGCATGATTCCGAAAAGTGGATGCCGGTTTTCGGAAAAGATCATGCTCAGGCAACCAACGGACGCGCGATGACGATTCGAAGAAACGTGATCGCGCTTCAGATTACCCTGCCCCCCTCACCCAAGCGCCTTCTTGACCCGGTCCGGCGTCATCGGCGTCTCGCGCAGCCGCACGCCGGTGAACTCGTGGACCGCGTTCGCGATCGCGGGCGCCACCAGCGGCGTCGCCATCTGGCCGACGCCGGTCGGATGGTTGTTGGTGGCGATCAGCTCGATATGGGTCTGCGGCACGTCATTCATGCGCGGCACGTGATAGTCGTAGAAGCCCGACTGCTGCACGATGCCGTCCTCGGTGGTGATCCGCTCGAACAGCGCGAATCCGGTGCCGTAGATGATGCTGCTTTCGGTCTGCGCCAGGATGTTGTTCGGCTGCACCGTGATGCCGGGATCGAGCGCAACCCAGATATTGGGCACCCGCACCGTGCCGCTCGCGCGATCGACCGAGGCTTCGGCGACGAGCGCGATCTGGGTGCCGGAGTAGTTCATGTAGGCGATGCCGAGCGCGCTGGCGTCGCGCTTCTTGCCCCAGTCCGCCATCCGCTTCACGGCGTCGATGATGGCGACGGCGCGCGCGTTGTCCTTGACCAGATCGCGGCGGAACGCGGCCGGATCGACGCCACGCTTGCGCGCCAGCTCGTCCATGAAGGATTCGATCGCGAAGACGTTGGTGAGATGCGCGATACCGCGCAGGCTGGAGGTGCGCAGCCCGCTCTCCTGCGGCACGCCCTCCCCGAGGCGGTTGGGAATATCGTAGTACGGCGCATCCACCCCGTTGAACGCGATGCCGTCGCGGCCCTTCTGGCGCGCGAAGCGCACCGGGTCCTGGAACGCGGTCACCTCGTCGCAGGCCTTGCGATGCTGGAAGGCGATCAGCTTGCCGGAGGGATCGAAGCCGGCGCGCAGATAATGCGCCGACAGCGGATTGAAACGCCCGTTATGCACGTCGTCCTCGCGGGTCCACATCAGCTTGACGGGCTTATGCACGACGTTCGACAGCACGACCGCGTCGTGCACGTACTCCTCGTCGCGGTGGCCGCGCCGGCCGAAGCCGCCGCCCATCAGCATGTCGTGATAGACGATCCTGCCGGGTGGGATGTTGAGCGCGGAAGCCGCGACCGTCACGGCGATGGTCTTCGACTGGACGCCGCTCCACAGCTCGCAGGTCTGCCCATCGGGCGCGACCGACGCGACCGCGTTCAGCGGCTCCATCTGGGCGTGGTAGACGAGGTCGTTGCGATAGGCCGCCTCGACGGTCGTGGCCGCGGTCTGCAAGGCGGCGAGCGCGTCGCCCTTCTTGCCCCAGACCTTCGTCTGGCGCGACAGGTCGCGCGCCGCCGCGTCGAAGGCCGGCAGTGCCTTCTCGCTGTCGAAGCCCCAGGCCTTGCCGCTGCGCGTCCAGCTGACGTTGAGCGCATCCTTGGCGCCGAACGCCGCCCACGGCGTCTCGGCGATGACCCCGACGCCGTAAGGCAGACTGACGATGCGCACCACGCCCGCGATCGCCTTCGCCTTGCCGTCGTCGATCTTGTCCGGCTGCGCGCCCTCGACCGGCGCGCGCAGGATCGCGCCGTAGAGCATGCCGGGCACCTGGACATCGATCGCGTATTGCGCGGTGCCGTTGATCTTACCGGGCATGTCGACGCGGACCACGTCGTGGCCGATCAGGCGGAATTTTTCGGGCGATTTGAGCTCGCTCTCGGCGACGTCCGGGGCTTTCGCAGGCACCTCCGCGAAGGCGGCGATCTCGCCATAGGTGAGGCGCCGGCCCGACTTCGCGTGGACCACCACGTTCGGCTCGGTCGCAAGCTCCGCGACCGGCACGTTCCAATGGCTCGCCGCACTGGCGAGCAGCACCTTGCGGACTTGCGCGCCGAACTGGCGCAGCTCCTTGAAATAGGCCGTCACCGCGTTGCTGCCGGCCGTGTACATGTAGCCGAATTGCGGATTCTTGTAGAGCTCGTCGTTGGGCGGCGCGACGACCACGTGCACCTTGCCCCAGTCGGCGTCGAGCTCCTCGGCGAGGATGAGCGGCAGCGAGGTGAGCGACCCCTGCCCCATCTCGGCGGCCGGCGACATGATCGCGACCGTATCGTCGGTCGCGATCGTCACCCACGGGCTGATCGCGACGTTGCTGCGGGCGGCGGCGCCGGCGCGCAGGCCGGAGGCGACCGCGAAGGTGAGACCGGCTGCGCCGACCATGAAATGGCGGCGGCTGATGTCGGGATTGCGGAGGGCGAGGGTCATGGTCAGGCCTCCTTCGCGGCGCGCTCGATGGCGCGGACGATGCGCGGATAGGTGCCGCAGCGACAGATGTTGGTGCTCATGTGCTCGACGATCTGCGCGCGCTCGGGGCGCGGATTGTGCGCCAGGAGATCGGCGGCGCTCATGATCTGGCCCGACTGGCAGTAGCCGCATTGCGGCACCTTCTCGGCGAGCCACGCCTTCTGCACCGGGTGCGAGGCGTCGGCCGACAGCCCCTCGATGGTGGTGACCCTCTTGCCCGCGACCTCGCCGACCTGGGTCAGGCACGAGAACGCGCGCTTGCCGTCCACGTGCACCATGCAGGCCCCGCACAGGCCGGTGCCGCAACCGAACTTCGTGCCCGTGAGCTTGAGCTCCTCGCGGATCACCCACAGGAGCGGAGTCGCGCCCGGCGCCTCCGAGTGCGCTGCCTTGCCGTTGATCTCGAAGGTCGTCGCCATGCGTTCCTCCTCGGGTCTTGCCGGTTTTTTCGTTCGAGCGATTGTAGTCGCACGGCTCAGTCGGACGGAAGGGCCGGAAATCCTTTTCGCGTCCTGGCCGGGCAGGCGCGTTCGATCACCGCATGACGGGGCGGCTGTGAGCGACCGGCCCGCAACGGGAGCTTGCGCTTCAGATGGCGGTCCCCCTAAGCCTGCGACCAGGATGCCCCGGGACATGGCCGCTGCAAGCATGTACCATCGTGCCACAAACCGCCCACCCACCCATGTTTGAGAGAGGGACCATGTTGCAACGCTTCATCGTGGCCGGAATGGCCGCCGTCGGCCTTGTCGCCGCGGCGGCAGCTCCGGCAGCCGCCCAGACGCTCGACAAGATCAAGAAGGACGGCGTGCTCATCGTCGGCACCAAGGCCGACTACAAGCCGTTCGGCTTCCGCGATACCAGCGGCGCGATCGTCGGCTTCGAGCCCGACCTCGCCCGCGACGTCGCCGACCGCCTCCACGTCAAGCTCCAGCTCGAGCCCGTGGTGTCGTCCAACCGCATGCAGTTCCTGCAGCAGGGCAAGATCGACCTGATGATCGCGACCATGAACACGACCGACGAGCGCAAGAAGATCGTCGGCATCGTGTCGCCCGACTACTACGCGTCCGGCGTGACCCTTTTCGCCAACAAGAAGGCGGGGATCAAAAGCTGGGAGCAGCTCAAGGGCCAGAAGGTCTGCGCCATCCAGGGCGCCTGGTACAACAAGCCGATCGCCGAGAAATACGGCGCCGACATCGTCGCCTTCAAGGGCACGACCGAGGCCGACTCCGCCTTGCAGCAAGGCAGCTGCGTCGGCTGGGTCTACGACGACACGTTCTTCGTCGATCGCCTGAGCGACCCGAAATGGGCCGGCTACGAGGTGCCGCTGCCCAGCATCCTGGTCCAGCCGTGGGGCCTCGCGGTCAAGCTCGAGGAGTTGAACGGCCCGTGGGGTCAGTTCATGGCGCAGGTCGTGAAGGACTGGCACAAGACCGGCAGGCTGATCGAGCTCGAGAAGAAGTGGAAGATCCCGGCATCGCCGTTCCTGCAGGAGATGCACGCAAAGGCCAAGGGATCGTGAACGTGACCACGATCGCGCGCGACCGCACCCGCTTTGTTTGGCGCATGTTCTTTTCGGCGAACCGGCCTCCACTTCGCCGGAACATGCGCTAGCCATCGCGGCTCGCCGTGATCGACCTTTCGCCGGTCTGGGATTGGTTCCGGACGCTCCACGAGACGACCGGAATCAATCTCACGATCTTCTACGACGCGTTCGACCGCGCCCGCTTCTTCAACGGCTTCCTCACCTCGCTGCGCCTGATGATCGTCTCGCTGGTCGTGAGCCTCGCGATCGGCGTGGTCGGCGCCTGGCTGCAGGGATCGCGGTTGCGGCTCGTGCGCGCTGTCACCCAGGGCTACGTCCAGTTCTTCCGCAACACGCCGCCGCTCGTCCAGCTCTACTTCTTCTATTTCGCGATCGGCTCCTACCTGCACACGGTCGCGCCGAACGGCCTGAAGGTGCCGCTCGTCTCCAATTTCATGTGGGCCGTCATCGGCCTCTCGCTCTATGCCGGCTCGTTCAACGTCGAGATCTTCCGCGCCGGCATCGAGGCGGTGCCGCGCGAGACGATCGAGGCCGCGGAGGCGCTCGGCTATACCCGCCTCAAGGCCTACGCTTACGTGATCCTGCCGCTGGCGCTGCGCATCAGCCTGCCGGCGCTCAACAACAATCTCGTCAACCTGATCAAGACCACGACCATCGCGTACGCGATCGCGGTCCCCGAGATGCTCTATGTCGCAAACCAGATCTGGTCGGACGAGCTCAACGTGCCCGAGATGATGAACGTGCTGCTGGTCATCTATCTCTTCCTGGTCGGCGTGCTGGTCTACATCATGGGGCGATGGGAGCGGGCGCTGCGCGTGCCCGGCTACATGCCATGATCGCGGTTCGCGACGGCACGCTCCCGGTGCTCAAGCCGTTCCGCCTCGGTACGGCCTCGCTGCCGGCATTCCGGCTCAGGGCGCGCCATGGCGCCTTCATCGCCGTCGCGCTCTTCCTGTTCATCGGCATCGGCGACGCGCAGGCCGGTCCCGCCGCGGCCGCGTCGATCCTGGCGACGCTCCTCAAATGGACGCCGCTGCTCGCCCGCGGTTTCGCGCTCGACATCGCCATGAGCTTCCTCGCCATGGCGATCGGAACGGTGGCGGGCGTCGTGGTCGGCCTCGGGCTCATTTCCCTGCGCGCGCCGGTGCGCGGCCTCGCGTGGATCGTCACGCAGCTCTTTCGCAACGCACCGTGGCTGGTGATGCTGTTCTACTGCATGCTGCTGCTGCCGTTCGAGGTGCGCGTCGGCGGCGCCACGATCCCGCTGCCCGACTGGCTCAAGGCCACCTTCGGCCTCGGACTTCCCGTGATGGCGAATGTCGCCGAGCTGGTGCGCGGCGCCGTGCGGTCGATCCCGTTCGGCCAGTGGGAGGCGAGCGAGGCGCTCGCCTTCACGCGCTGGCAGACGCTGCGCATGGTGATCCTGCCGCAATGCATCAAGCGCATGACGCCGCCGTGGATGAACCTCTACTCGATCCTGGTGGCCGCCATGCCGCTGACCTCCGTTGTCGGCGTGAGCGAGTCGATGACATTGGTCGGCGATGTCCTCTCGGCCGAGAACCGCAGCGAGCTCCTGGTGCCGATGTATCTCTATCTGTTGCTGTGGTTCTTCGCCTATTGTTATCCGATCGCGCGTCTGACCGTCGCGCTGGAGCGACGATTCCAGGTACGCTGAAAAGTACGCCGACGACACATCGCCATGGCCTCATCCGCACCGACCCCCACCGCCAAGTGGACGCCCGATCAGCCGCTGATCCGCATCCGCGACGTGCACAAGTCGTTCGGCCCGAACGTCGTCCTCGGCGGCGTCACGTTCGACGTCATGAAGGGCGAGGTGATCTGCCTCATCGGCCCGTCCGGCGCGGGAAAATCGACGCTCCTGCGCTGCGTCAACGCGCTCGTGCCGATCGATCGCGGCTCGATCCTGGTCGAGGGCCAGGAAGTGCACGATCCCATGCTCGACAAGCTCGCGCTGCGGCGCAAGGTCGGCATGGTGTTTCAGCAGTACAACCTATTCCCCCACCGCACCGCGCTCGACAACATCATGATGGCGCCGCGGCACGTGCTCAAGCGCGACCGTCACGAGGTCGAGACGCTCGCGCGCGCGTTGATGCGCAAGGTGCGGCTCGAGGGCAAGGAGGACTTCTATCCCGGCGAGCTGTCCGGCGGCCAGCAGCAGCGCGTCGCCATCGCGCGCAGCCTCGCGATGCAGCCCGACGTGATGCTGTTCGACGAGGTGACCGCCGCGCTCGACCCCGAGACCGTGAAGGAGGTGCTGGTCACCATCCGCGAGCTCGTCGAGGACGGCATGACCTGCATGATCGTCACCCACGAGATGGGATTTGCCCGCGAGGTCGCCAACCAGGTCTATTTCACCGACCGCGGGGTCGTCGTGGAGCACGGCCCGCCGGCCGAGTTCTTCACCAACAGCCGCGACCCGCGCACCCGCCAGTTTCTCAGCCAGATCCTGTGACAGTACGACCCGCGAGAAGCCCTTTGCAATTTCGTCACATGAGCGTGTGACAAAGGATTTCCCGAGAGTTGCGCGCCGTCACCCTGAGGTGCCCGCCGTAGCGTAGCGAAGGCGGGCCTCGAAGGGCCTGTGCGGTGCCACCTGCTCACTCGCTGCATCGCCTCGGCCGATCATCCTTCGAGGCTCGCTTCGCTCGCACCTCAGGATGACGGGTCCAGTTATTCTCTTGGGGGTAACGACCATGGACGCAGCAGCGCTTCCCTCCGCATCTGATGCACTGCACGTCTTCACCGCGTTCGGTGAGCTGCACCTCGTCACCGTAAGCGTCTGCATCGCGCTGCTCGCCGTCCTCGCCTGGTTCGGGCGCGGGCTGCGCGGCGCGCCCCGCGAGCCGCATGTCCGGATCGCACTGGCGCTCGCCGCGCTCGCCTATTGGGTCGCCTACAACACGTGGTGGAACTGGCACGGCATCGAACTGCGCACCGGCCTGCCGCTGCAGGCCTGCGACATCGGCGGGCTCGTCGCACCGTTCGCGCTCCTCACGCAGCGCCGCTTGCTGCGCGCCATGCTCTATTTCTGGGCGTTCGGCTTCGCGACCCAGGCCTATATCCAGCCGACCCTGACGGTCGGGCCGGCTTATATTTTGTTCTGGGCGTTCTGGAGCGCGCACACGCTCATCCTCGCCTGCGCGCTCTACGATCTCGTCGTGCTCGGCTTCCGGCCGAATTGGCGCGACTGCGGGCTCGCGCTGCTGGCGAGCCTCGTCTGGGCGGCGCTGGTCCTGCCGATCGACCTGCTGCTCGGAGCCGACTACGGCTTCATCGGCAATCCGCCCGCCGATCTTCCGGTGCCTCCGGCCATCGCGGCTTTCGGACCATGGCCGCAGCGCCTGATCGTGATCTTCCTGCTCGTCGCGGCCGGCTTTGCGTTGCTGCTCGTGCCGTGGCGGGCCACGCGCCGCCGGCGCGACGTCGCCGCTGCGAAGCAGACCACCATGTAAAGGAAAGCACGTATCCTACTGCTTCGGAATCTTCGCCCGCGCGATCAGGTTGCTCCACTTCTCGATATCTTCGCGCATCCGCGCGTTCATCTCGGCGGCGCTGCCCGCGCGTGTATCGATACCGAGCGCGGCGGCCTTCAGCCTGAGCTCCGGGTCGCCCAGCACCTCGCGCAGCGCGGCATTGAGCACGTCGATATCGGCCTGCGGCGTCGCCGCGGGAGCGTAAAGCGCGTTCCACGATCTGGCCTCGTAGCCAGGAACGCCCGCCTCGGCGACCGGCGGCACGCCGAGCGTTTTGGCGCTCACCGGGCCGGTCGCGGCCACAGGGTGAAGCTTGTGATCCGCGAGCCCCTCCCTGAGTGCCGACGGGAAGTCGACCACCATCTGCACGTCGTTGCGCATCAGCGCGACGACGGCTTCCGGCGAGGTGCGGAACGGGATGATGACGAAGTTCACGCCAGTGAGCGATTTCAAGAGCTCGGCCGAGAGGTTCTGGGTGCTGCCGACGTTGACCGTGCCGATATTGAGCGTGCCGGGCCTGGCGCGGGCCGCCGCCAGGAAGTCGGCCAACGACTTGTAGGGCGACACCGCATTGGTCACCAACACGCAGTCGAAATAGCCGACGCTCGAGATCGGCACGAAATCCCTGAGCGGATCGAAAGGCAGGTGCTTGAACAGGGGGACGCTGATGGCGGTGCCGTTGGTGAGCAGCGTGATCGTGTAGCCGTCCGCCGGCGCCGCCAGCGTGGCGCGCGCGGCCGCGATGCCGCCGGCGCCCGGCATGTTCTCGACCACGAAGCGTTGTCCGAGCTTGGCGCCGAGCTTTTCGCTGACCATGCGCACGGTGACGTCCGCGGCGCCGCCCGCCACGAACGGGACGATGACGCGAACCGGACGCTCGGGGAATTTCGCCTGCGCATCGGCGGCCCGCGGCAACGCCGCCTCGACCGCAACCGCCACCAGGACCGCAATCAAACGCAGGGCCGTGGCCTGGGGCGCCATTTGGCTCCTCCGGGCGAATTTCATCTTTCACCCCACTGCGTATGCGTACGCCGCCCCCTCCGTCGCGCCCGCAGGCGCGGCGGAGTTGTCATACCGATTTAAGCAGATCGGCCGGCTTATCCAAGCGCCGCTTTGACGCGGGCGGGCGAGAACGGAAGATCGCGCAGCCGCCGTCCCGTCGCGTGCGCGAAGCCGTTGGCGATCGCCGCCACCATCGGTCCGTGCGCGCATTCGCCGGCGCCGAGCGAGTGCTGGGACGGCCGGTCGATCAGCTCGACCGTCACATGCGGCACCTCCGGCATGGTCAGGATCGGATAGCTCTCCCAGTCCTGCGACACGATGCCGTCCGGCGTGAAGCGCACCTCCTCCTTGAGCGTCCAGCTGGTCGACTGGATCATGCCACCTTCGACCTGATTGGTAAGACCGTCCGGATTGATGATCTGCCCGGAGTCGACCGCGGCGAATGCGCGCGGCACGCGCACCGCGCCGGAGGCGTGGTCGACCTCGACGTCGGCGACGACCGCGACGTAGCTCGCGAGGTTCTTGTACTTGGCGAACGCGATGCCGCGCCCGCGGCCCTGGCCGCCCGGCTCGCCCGGTTTCCAGGCCGCCTTGCGCGCCACCGCCTCGATCACGGCGCGCCCGCGCGGATCGCCGAGATGAGCGAGCCGGAACGCGACCGGATCACTGCCGGCCGCGAGCGCAAGCTCGTCCATGAAGGATTCGAGCGCGAACACGTTGGCATAGGCGCCGAGCGTGCGCAGCGACGAGACGCGCAGCGGCATCTCCTTGATGAGATGATTGACGACGCGCTGGCGCGGAAAGTCGTAGAGCGGCACCGCATTGCGGTCGCCGCCGCCGGCCGGCTGCGGGATAGCGCGCGGCGGCGCCGGCGGCTTGGGATCGGCGAGGTACCAGGCGGACAGCAGGTTCACGCCGCCTCGCTCCGTCGGCCGCGTCGAGTGCGTGTTGCTCCACACCTCGTAGTTCCAGTCGACGATGCGGCCGCCGTCGAGCGTCGCCTTCGCCTTCATCACCATGGCGGCGCCGTACGGCTCCCAGCCGAACTCGTCGTCGCGCATCCATTGCACCCGCACCGGTTTTCCGGACACCGCGCGGGCGAGCAGCGCGGCGTCCAGCGCCACGTCGTCGGCGCCGTTGTGGCCGTAGCAGCCGGAGCCCTCGGCGTGGACCCCGCGTATGTCGCCGGCCTTCATGCCGAGCGCCTCGGCGAGCCGCGCGCGATTGGGAAACACGCCTTGCGAATGGTTCCATACGGTGAGCTTGCCATCGACCATATGCGCCAGCGCGCAGGACGGCCCGATCGAGGCGTGCGCCATGTAGGGCCGGCGATAAACGGCCTCGCGAAATCTGGCAGCGCGCCCCGGTCCCGCGATCACGTCCTGCCCCTTCTGACTAATGACGGTATCCTCGGTCGGCAGCGTCAGCAGGTAGTCATGGATTTTTGCCGGATCGGGCAGCGCCGCACCGAGGGTCCACTTGGCGCTCTTGAGCAGCGCGGCGCGTGCCGCGATTGCCTGTTCCTCGCGCGCCGCGACGACGCCGAGGAAGCTGCCGTCGCGCACCACCGCGACCACGCCGGGCATCGCCTTGGCGGCGGCCTCGTCGACGCTGTCGAGCTTCGAGCCGTAGCGCGGCGGGCGCACCACACGGCCATGCAGCATGCCGGGAGGACGCATGTCCTGCACGTAGGCGACGCCGCCCGTCACCTTGGCGGGAATGTCCAGGCGCTTGGCGGACGTGCCGACGATCGTATGCGCCTTGGCCGGTTTGGGCTGAAACTTTGCCGTCGCCTCGCGCTTGAGATCGATCGCGCCGGCAAGCTCGCCGTAAGTCACCTTGCGGCCGTCGGCGGCGCCGATCGTGCCGGCCGCGACGGTCAGTGTGTCGGGCGCGACGCCGAGCTTCCTGGCCGCCGCGTCGAGCAGGATAGCGCGCACTTCGGCGCCGGCAAGGCGCAGCGCCGTGCCGCTCTGCTCGATCGACTGGCTGCCGGCGGTGACGCCCTCGTTCGGCGTGTGCGCGGTATCGCCCGAGATCATGTGCACGCGCGCGAGCGGAAGGTCGAGCTCCTCGGCGGCGATCTGCGCCAGCGCCGTGACGATGCCCTGCCCGAGCTCGACCTTGCCGGTGAACACGGTCGCGGCGCCGTCCGCATCGATGCGGATCCAGGCGTCGAGCATGCGATTGGTCTGCAGGCTGCCGGGCAGCCTGGCGCCCTGGGCGAGCGCGCGGCGCGGGTCGAGCGAGAAGGCGAGCACGATGGCGCCGGCTCCGGCCGTGAAGGCGCGACGCGAGATGATCGGGGCGTTCATGTCAGCTCCTTCCCATCACGTCGGCGGCGCGCAACACGGCGCGCACGATCCGGTTATGGGTGCCGCAGCGGCAGAGGTTGAGGGCGAGGCCCTCGCGCACCTGTACGTCGGTCGGATGCGGGGTCTTTGCCAACAGGGCCTTTGCGGCCATGACCATGCCGTTGATGCAGTAGCCGCATTGCGCGGCCTGCTCGTCTATGAAGGCCTGCTGCAGCGGATGCGGCTTGTCGATGCTGCCGAGCCCCTCGATGGTGGTGATCTCGGATTCGATCACCGTCCCGGCCGGGGTGACGCAGGAACGGACCGCCTGCCCGTCCACCAGCACCGTGCAGGCGCCGCATTGGGAAAGCCCGCAGCCGAATTTCGCCCCGTTGAGCGCAAGATCGTTGCGCAGCACGTAAAGCAGCGGCGTATCCGGCTCGGCCGGAACGCTGTGCGTCGCGCCGTTCACCTTGACGCTGATGGTCATGCAGGCTCCTGTCGTTCGACGCCTGGCCAACATCGGTTCCGCATTTTGCGGCAGGCGGTCGCGGCGGTCGAGGGCCTCACAAGGCCGGGAGGTCGCCGCGCGCCCAGCCTTCCCTAACCATGCCCCGATAGCCGGCAAAGTTCCCGGCCGCGATCGCGGCGCGCGCGCCCTGCATGAGGTCCTGGTAATAAAAGAGGTTGACGAGGCTGAGCAGCTGGCCCGCGAGGGGCTCGTTCGCCTTGACGAGGTGATGCAGATAGGCGCGCGAAAAATCGCGCGCAGCCGGGCAGCGGCTTTCCGCGTCGAGCGGCCGCGCGTCGTCGGCATGCCGCGCGTTCTTGAGATTGATCGCGCCGAACCGCGTGAATGCGAGGCCGTGCCGGCCGTTGCGGGTCGGCAGCACGCAGTCGAACATGTCGACGCCGCGCCCGATCGCCTGCAAGAGGTCGTCCGGTGTGCCGACGCCCATGAGATAGCGCGGCCGGTCGGCCGGCAGATACGGCACGACCTCGCCGACCATGGCCAGCATCACGTCCTGCGATTCGCCGACCGCGAGGCCGCCGATCGCATAGCCGTCGAAGCCGAGACCGACCAGAGCGCGGGCGCTGTCCGCGCGCAGCTTCCTGTCGTCGCCCCCCTGCACGATGCCGAACAGCGCACGTCCGGGCGGCGCTCCTTCAAAAGCGCGCTTGCAGCGTTCCGCCCAGCGCAGCGACAGCTCGGTCGCACGCACAATCTCGGTGCGCTCGGCCGGCAGGCGCAGGCATTCGTCGAGTTGCATCGCGATGTCGGAGCCGAGCAGCGCCTGGATCTCGATCGCGCGCTCGGGCGTGAGCGCGACGATCGCGCCGTCGAGATGCGAGCGGAAGATGACGCCGTTCTCATCGACCTTGCGCAGCTCGGCGAGCGACATCACCTGGAAGCCGCCCGAGTCGGTCAGGATCGGATGCGGCCAGTTGATGAAGCGGTGCAGGCCGCCGAGCGCCGCGATGCGCTCGGCGCCCGGCCGCAGCATCAGGTGATAGGTGTTGCCGAGCACGATGTCGGCGCCGGCCTCGCGCACCTCGTGCCAGTGCACCGCCTTGAGCGCGCCCTGGGTGCCGACCGGCATGAAGGCGGGCGTGCGCACCGTGCCGCGCGGCGTATGGATGAGGCCGCCGCGCGCGGAGGCGTCGGTGTGCAGAAGCTCGAACGAGAGTGCATCCGTCACGGATCAGCTCGCGCGCGGAACAGCAGGCAGGCGTCGCCATAGGAATAGAAACGATAGCCCGACGCGATCGCATGCGCATAGGCGCGCCGCATGGTGTCCAGCCCACTGAAGGCCGCGACCAGCATGAAAAGGGTCGAGCGCGGCAGATGGAAGTTGGTCAGCATGAGATCGACGGCGCGGAAGCGGTAGCCCGGCGTGATGAAGATCGACGTCTCCGCCGCGAACGGCGCGATCGTGCCGTCCTCCCGCGCGGCGCTTTCGATGAGGCGCAGCGACGTCGAGCCGACCGCGACGATGCGCCCGCCGCGCGTGCGCGCCGCATTGAGCGCCTCCGCGGTCGCGGCATTCACCTCGCCCCACTCCGCGTGCATCTTGTGCCCGCTTGTGTCCTCGGCGGTGACCGGCAAAAAAGTGCCGGCGCCGACGTGCAGCGTGACGGTGTGAACGCCGACGTCGCGCGCCGCCAGCGCAGCCATCAGCTCGTCGGTGAAGTGCAGACCGGCCGTCGGGGCCGCCACCGCCCCTTCCTGCCGCGCGAACCGCGTCTGGTAGTCGGCGCGGTCGCGCTCGTCCGCCGGCCGGCGCGCCGCGATATAGGGCGGCAACGGCATGTCGCCGCGCTCCTCGATCGCCAGGTCGAGCACGGGTCCATGGAACGCGAAGGCCAGCGTCACCTCGCCGCGCTCGCCCTTGCGCTCGACCGTCGCGTCCAATTGGCCGAGAAAGCAGACCTTACCCTCCTCGCCGAAGCGCACCACGTCGCCGACCGCGAGCTTCTTCGTCGGCTTGACCAGCGCGCGCCAGCGCGAGCCGTCGAGGCGACGGATCAGCGTCGCCTCGATCTTCGGCTCGGTCGCCTGCCCGATGCGCCGCCCGTGCAGCGCCGCCGGAATCACCTTGGTATCGTTGACCACGATCTGGTCGCCGGGAGCGAGCAAATCTGGCAGATCGCGCACGATGCGATCCTCGGCTTCCGGATCATGACCGGGCCGCACAATCATGAGGCGCGCCGCATCGCGCGGGCTCGCGGGCCGCAGCGCGATGCGGTCCGCAGGCAGGTCGAAGTCGAAGAGGTCGGTGCGCATGATATGCCCAGCCGTTATGGCCGGCCTTGTCCCGGCCATCCACGTCTTCCTTGGCGCAAAGACGTGGATGCGCGGGTCAAGCCCGCGCATGACGATCGTTGTCTTTCAGCGACAGCGCGCCTTACGCCGCATCCGCCTGCATGTGCGCCTTGACGATCTTGTCCGGGTTCTGCACCGGCTCGCCGCGCTTGATCTTGTCGACGTTCTCCATCCCGGACGTCACTTTTCCCCACACCGTGTATTGGTTGTCGAGGAAGCGCGCATCGTCGAAGCAGATGAAGAACTGGCTGTCACCGGAATCCGGGTTCTGCGCCCGCGCCATCGAGACGGTGCCGCGCACGTGCGGCTCGCGGTTGAACTCGGCCTTGAGCTTCTTGCCCGAGCCGCCCGTCCCGGTTCCGTGCGGGCAGCCGGTCTGCGCCATGAAGCCGTCGATGACGCGGTGAAACACGATGCCGTCGTAGAAGCCGTCGCGCACCAGTTCCTTGATCCGTTCCACGTGGCCGGGCGCGAGATCCGGGCGCATCTCGATGACGACCTCGCCCTTCGTGGTGTCGAGGACCAGGGTGTTATCACTCATGTCAAATTCCCTTCTCGTTGCGCCGATCGATGAACGGCATGACTTTCGGAGTTCCCGCCAGCGCATTGCCGAGCGCCGGCGAAAACGGCAGCGGGACGCAGGCATCGATGGCCGCGACCACGGCCCGCTGGTAGAGCGCCCGGGTCTCGGGCTTCGCCTCGGGCGTTATATAGGTGAAGCGCGGCTCGCCGAGAATCTCCCCGGTACGCGTGAAGGCCAGCATCACGGTCACGGTCATGCCCGGCCGCGCCTGCGCGAGCGGCGGCTGGTTCGCCCGCCAGCAGGTCTCGAGGGCGCGCGCCACGTCGACGAGCGTGTTGAGCTCGCGGAAATGCGGTAGGCGCGGCGCCGGATCCGTCGCCTGCACGTGCTGGAGCGCCATGCGCGGGCGCGTGAAACCCTCGCTCGCGCCGGAGGCCGGCCCGAGCGCCGCCGCGAAGTCGGCGGCGAACGCAATCGAGCTCACGATGAGGCGTGCCGCGATCATGGGCGCGGCTCGTCGGCCTTGTCCCGCGTTTTGTCTTCGGCTCTGTCTTCGGCCTTGCGGGCCTCGCGCTTGCGGTTGTCGACGAAGCGGACGGCGATCGGCCGGCCCGCGATCGCGCCGCCCATGCCGGCGCTGAACGGCAGCGGCGTGCAGCGGTCGAGGGCCTCCTTGATCGCCGCGCGATAGGTGTTGCGCGTGTCGTCGTCGACGCCCGGGGTCGTGTAGGTCACGCGCGGCTCGCCGATGATGCCGCCGTTGCGGTTGAAGGCGAAGCGCACCGCCATCTGCATGCCGTCATGCGCCTTGTCGGCCTCCGGCGGCTGCCAGCAGGCGCGCAGCGCCGCGAACATCCCCCGGATGTTGTCGACCTTGTGGTCCGGATCGACGGGCTTGCCGGGCTGGTCGGCCTTGGTGTTGATGGTCAGCTGCAGGTTCTCGCCGAGGGGAAACGGATATTGCGGCTGGCACGGCCCGTGGCGCAGCGGGCTGCACACCGTCGGCAGGCACGGATGGCGGCTGAGCACGCTGCAGGTGATGCCGCCGAACTGGGCCTCGGCGACCGATCCGGTCCCGACCACGATGGCGCCGGCGCACGCGCAGGCCGCGCCACCGAGCATCGCGTATCGTCCGAAGCGCTTCATCGCCTCATCGCTTGGTCCGTCACTTCATGTCGGCTGCGACCTGCACCTTGAGCATCTTGTCCGGGTCGTTGACCTTGCCGTTGTCCGACTCGCTGCCCTTCTTGAGCTTGTCGACCACGTTCATGCCGGACACCACCTCGCCGATGACCGTGTACTGGCCGTTGAGGCTGTCGCCCTCGCGGTACATGATGAAGAACTGGCTGTTGGCGGAATCGTTGTCGCCGCCGCGCCGCGCCATGCCGACGATGCCGCGTTTGAACGGCACGCTGGAGAACTCGGCCTTCAGGTTGGGGTACTTCGAGCCGCCGGTGCCGTCGTGGTTCTGGCCGTCGCCGGTCTGCGCCATGAAACCGCCGATCACGCGGTGGAACGGCACATTGTCGTAATAGCCCTCGCGCGCGAGCTGCTTGATGCGCTCGGCGTGATTGGGCGCCAAGTCGATGCGCAGCTTGATGATGATCCGTCCCTTGTTGGTGTCGATGACGATCGCGTTTTGCGGATCGACCCCGGCGGGCAGCTTCGGCGGTGCCGCGAGCGCGGGCGCGATGCCGACAAGCGCGACGAGGACGGCGAGAATGCGAATCATGAAAGCTCCCGGTGATGCGTGCGAAATTGTCAGGCGCCGGCCTTGCCGGCCCGCTTGGTCACTTGCCTGGCCTTGAGCTTGGCCGCGACCGAGGTCGGCACGAAGCTCGAGACGTCGCCGCCCATGCCGGCAATCTGGCGCACCAAGGTGGCGGTGATCGGGCGGACCAGCGGGGACGCCGGCAGAAAGACGGTCTGGATTTGCGGCGCCATGCTGCCGTTCATGCCGGCCATCTGCATCTCGTAATCGAGGTCGGTGCCGTCGCGCAGGCCGCGAATCAGCATGGTGGCGCCGGCGCGCATGGCCGCCGACACCACAAGATCGTCGAAGGTCACGCTGGCGAGTTCGCAGCCGGCCTCTTTGGCGAGCGGGCCGCAGGTCTCCTGCAGCATGGCGAGCCGCTCATCGGCGGTAAACAAGGGTGCCTTGCCGGGATGCACGCCGATGGCGAGCATCAGCCGGTCGACCAGCCGGACGGCCTGCCGCACCACGTCGAGATGGCCATTGGTGACCGGATCGAACGACCCGGCATAAAGCGCGACCCGAGGCATGCGGCGGGTCTACCCCGGCACTCCCCCCTGCCGCAAGGCCGCTCTACCCCGCCGCATTGGTTAAGGCTTGGTCAAAAAACTGCCCCCTACGTGAACCTGTCACCTCCCCGGCGCGACCCATGAGCGAATGGTGTGCGGACCGGCCACGGTCCGCGGGCGCAAGACGGGGTGGCCCTCATGCTCAAGCTGATCGCAGCCTTTTCGGGTGCCGCGGTGCTCGCCGGCGCTCTGGTTCTCGTACCTGGCGTGACCTCGGCGGTGCAGGCTCACATGTATTCGGTCAAGGGCGATCGCCTCGATCTGCACGCCTACGGCACCGCCTGCTCGGAGCGCTCCTGGCCCTATTTCGAGGCCTCCTGCCTGCGCAACACCAATTCGCCGACCCACCAGACGCGCCCGGTCCGCATCGTCAGCACCGACCGGCTCGCCGGCGCCCAGTAAGCGGCGCCCATCCGTCTCTTGGCCGGCTGACAGCCCAGCATCTCCCACCTATCCTTCCGCCTGACTGCTTCCTCTGGGCGGAGCCCTCCCATGCGGCACATCGCGGCTGCTCTGGCGATCATTGCGGCGGCGCTCGCCGCTGCGGTTCACGCGCAAACCTATCCCAGCCGCAATATCCGGCTGGTCGTCCCCTTCCCGCCCGGCGGTCCCGCCGACGTGATGGCGCGGCTTGCCGCGAAATCGCTCACCGAGACGCTTGGCCAGCAGGTGATCGTCGATAACCGGCCGGGCGGCGGCAGCACGATCGCGGCCCGCGAGGTCGCGCGCGCAGAGCCTGACGGCTACACGCTGCTGCTCGCCAGCGCCGCCACCACCGCGATCGGGCCGGCGCTCTACCGCAACATCGGCTACGATCCGGCCACGAGCTTTGCGCCGGTCGCGTTCTTCTCGAGCACTCCATACGTGATGGTCACCGGCCCGAGGACGCCGCTGAGAAGCGTGCAGGACGTCATCGCCTTCGCCAAACAGCATCCCGGCAAGCTGAACTTCGGCGTGCCCAATGGCGCGCCGCCGCACATGATCGCGGCGTGGTTCAAAAGCGCGACCGCGAGCGACATCCTCATCGTGCCCTACAAAGGCGCCGCCAACCTGATCACCGACCTGATCGGCGGGCAGATCGAGCTCGGCTTCGAGACCACCTCGGTCACACTTTCGCATCTGCGCGACGGCAGCATGCGCCCGCTCGGCGTCGCGACCCCGCGGCGCCTGCCCGAGCTGCCCGACGTCCCCACCATGATCGAAAGCGGCGTGCCCGACTTCGTCGCCGGCTCGTGGATCGGCATCATGGCGCCCGCCGGCACGCCCGGCGCGATCGTCGCCAAGCTCAATGCGGCGATCAACGACGGGCTGAGCAAGCCCGACTTGCAGGCCCGGCTGAAGCAGCTCGCCGCCGTGACCCGCCCCGGCTCGCCGCAGGACTTCGCCGCCTTCATGGCGGCCGAGAACCCGAAATGGACCGCGATGGCGAGGTTGTCGGGGCTGAAGGCGGAGTAGCGTCATTGCGAGCGAAGCGAAGCAATCTCGTTCCACGAATTCAAGCGTTTGCGGAGCGAGATTGCTTCGCGCTTCGCGCTCGCAATGACGCGGAGTAATCCTCACGCCAGATCGAAATACTCGCGGTGCTCCCAGTCCGTCACCTGATCCGGCGGGTCGCCGACCTTGGCGCCGGAGCGGGCGATCTCGGCCTGCTTGATGGCAACGAAGTAATCTACGAAGGCGTCGCCGAATCCGGTGCGGAAACAGGCATTTTCCTTGAGCGCCGCAACCGCCTCGGCAAGCGTCTTCGGCAGCGGCTCGGCGGTTGGCTCGTAGGGCGCGTTGGTTGGCGGCGGAAGCGTCAGCTTGCGCGTGATGCCGTCGAGGCCGGCGTGGATCTGCGAGGCCATGTAGAGATACGGGTTGGCCAGCGGCTCGCCGACGCGGTTCTCCAGATGCGTCGCCGGATCGCCCGACGCACCCATCACGCGCACCATGGCGCCGCGATTGTCGCGCGCCCACACGGCCTGGATCGGCGCCATCGAGTTGATGCCGTGATAGCGCTTGTAGCCGTTGAGCGTCGGCGTCGCGAAGGCCGCGGCCGCGCGCGCATGCGCGATCAGCCCGGCGAGAAACGTGCGCCCGATCGGCGAGAGAAGCTCCTTACGGTCGCTCGATACGAAGTCATTGCCGGCCGTTTTCGTGTCGCGCAGCGACTGATGCAGATGCCAGCCGCTCGCCAGCACGTGCGGAAAATTCGGCCGGCACATCAGGCTCGCCAGAAACCCGTGCCTGCGCGCCACCTGCTTCAAGGCGCTGCGAAACAGCACCATCGCGTCGGCCGCCGCCATCCCGGCCTGCGGCGCAAAGGTGAACTCGTACTGGCTCGGGCCGAACTCCACCTCCATCGAGCGCAGCGGCAGGTCGAGCGTGGCCGCGGCCTGGCGCAGCACCTCCATGATCGGCTCGACCTGGTCGAAGCGCTGCTCGGTGAGATACTGGTAGCCGTGCGTCGTGTGGCTCACGGCCGGCGGCTCCGCCGGATAGGTCAGGCTCGCGGGCGCAAGCCGGGCATCGTCGATCTTGAACAGGTGAAACTCGATCTCGAGGCCGGCCACATAATCGAAATCGAGCTTGGCAAGCCGCGCCAGCGCGTCGCGATAGCGGCCGCGGGTCGACAGCGGCACCGGCGTGCCGTCGTCGAACACGATGTCGCACAAGACCCAGCCGGTCTTCTCGGCCCACGGCAGCACGCGGAATGTCGCCGGGTCCGCCACCATCACGATGTTGCCGACGCCCTGCATCGCCGGCAGGTCGAGGCCTGCGCCGGCGCTGAACACCGGAAACACCGTGCGGTGCGAGGTGTCCTTGGCCAGCAGCGAGCTCGTCATGGTCACGCCGCAGCGCAGGGCGCGGACCGCCTCGGCGGCGACCAGCGTCTTGCCACGCAAAATCCCGTGCTGGTCGCAGAACGAGAAGCGCACCAGCTCGAGGTCCTTGCGCTTGATCGCCTTCTCGACCGCGCGCGCCGCGTCGGCCTGACCCGCGTCCCACAGGCCGTGGCGCTCGACGAAGTCTTCGGTCGACGCGCGCGCCTTGCCCATCGCGCTCAGTGACCGTTGGCCCAGCTCGCGGCCTTGCGCTTGGCGGCGTCGGTGCGCTGCCAGTAGCCCTGCCAGTCCTCGGTCGGGCCGATGCCATCGATCGCGGCCGGACCCGTGAGCCCCTGCGCGGCCGGCGCGTCGAGCACCATCAGGGGCCGGCCGCCGTTGCCGGCCTCGTCGATCGCGGCGCGCAGCAGCTTGCGATACGCGATGATCGCCTTGTCGGAGGTGCCGAGATGCTCGTTGGTGCGGTCCTGGATCGCACCCATGGATTCGCACGCCCATTGATCGTGTACGTTGATGTCGGCGCCCATCCCCGTGAAGGTGTCGTGCGCCTGCTCGTGCGGGTCGAAGCCGTAGTCGTTGCTCTTGTTCTTGCGCGGGACGTAGTCGGGCAGCTCGTAGAGCTGCAGGCGCTGGCGGCGCATCTCGTCCTTGTCGACCGGCGCGCCGAAACTGGTGAAGATCGCGTACCAGTAGTGCCGCGCGTCGTCGATCGGCACGTGCCATTGCGTGATCGTCATCTCGCGGCTCATCGGAATCACGAAGGCGTTCGGGAACATCAGGTTGGTGACACGCACATGCGTGCTCTGCGCGCTGATCTCGCGCAGCGTGATCACCCGCATGCCATAGCGGGTCTCCTCGACCTCGATGCGCGGGCGGGTGAACTCGCGCATGATCTTGGTCATCGGCATCTCTGAATCGATCGAGGTGTCGCGAAAGAGCTTGCCGTAGCCCTGCTTCGGATCCTCGTCGTTGAAGAAGCGGTGCAGGAACGAGGTGTGCACCGGATCGATGCCGACCTCGAGCGACTGCAGCCAGTTGCAGTCGATCATGCCCTTGAACGCGAAGGTGTGACTGGCGGGCGCGACGAAGCAGTCGAAGTGCGGCAGCTCGGGCGGCTCGCCCGGACCCATATAGGCGAACAGGATGCCGCTGCGCTCGATCACCGGATACGCCTTGTGCCGAAGCTGCCCGCACAGGTTGGAGCCGTCCGGCTCCGCCGGCGTCTGCAGGCACTTGCCGGCGACGTCGAACAGCCAGCCGTGGAAGGCGCAGCGCAGGCCGCCGTCCTCGAGCCGCCCGAACGCGAGATCGGTGCCGCGATGCGGGCACGCGCGGCCGACCAGGCCATAGCGCCCGCGCTCGTCGCGGAAGAGCACCAGGTCCTCGCCCAGCAGCCGCACCGGCTTGATCGGCCGGTTGCCGGCGAGCTCGTCGACCAGCGCGGCCGGCTGCCAGTAGCGGCGCATGAGTTTGCCGGCCGGCGCCTGCGGTCCGGTCAGCGTGATCCGGTCATTCTGTTCGGCGCTGAGCATGACGTCATCGGCTCCCGCAAATCCCAATCAATATCGCGGCGCCGCGGCCGGCGACGAGATTTTGCCGATGTTGTCACCGGAGACGCGCTTTGCCAACCTGCTGTGGCGTTACGACCAGGTGGCCTTGAGGATGGCAAGGACGTCGATCGCCGCCACAAGAGTCTACACTCGGGCTGGCCGGAGGCCGGACACGGGTGGCGGGCATGTCAAACTTGCGGCCTCGACCGGCGTCGCGACTAGTGCAAGGCGCGCGGCGGCACTGCGCTCGTGAGCCAGTTCTTTGCCAACACCTTGTCGGCCAGCGCCTTGTCGATATGGGGCAGGATCTCCTTGTCGAATGCGAATTTCATCACGTCGTATTCGTACTTGCAGCCCTTGGCGCGCGACTCCGGCAAGAACCCGTTTTCGACGAGGCCGGCGTAGAGCTTCGGGTCGGAGCCATAGGCCATGCATTGCATGTTGAAGAAGCGCTCCTCGGGCTGTCCATGGTTGCTGGAGAACGCCGTCAGCGGCAGGGTCGCCTTGGGATTCTGCTGGAGATCTTTGATGAAGGCGTTGTAGGCCCAGGCGGCTCCCATGATCAGCCGGGGCGCATCCTCACGGAAGTGCAGCATGATGAATGTCGCGAAATTGTCGGCCGCGTCTTCTTCGCGACCGAAGACAGCAATCTCATAGACGTCGAAGACAAGATGCCCGAATTCGTGGGCGAACGCGAACAGCATTTGTCCCACGAGGGCGTCGGTCGGCGTCGTCCCGTTGTTCGTTACCATCGGCGGCAAACGCTCCCACAGCATGTACAGGAATTCGTAGCAAACCGTCACGGTCGGCACGCCGTCGACCGGCTGATACCAGGCGTTCGCCACCCCATCGCATCCCATCGTCCGGATATTGATGTCTTGCGGCAGGCGAAACGGCATGAAGATGGCTTGTATCTTCTCGAGAGCCGTGCGCTCCATGAGCTGGTAATAAAGCCCCACGTGAACGGGGTTCTTGGGCGCGACATATTCGATGTGAATTCGCCCCGCGGTCATCTCCTCGGCGAACGCCGCGCCCGGACCATTCGCGCCGAGCGACGCGGCAACAAGCAGAACGGCCACCCACGGAAGCGCGGGTCTCATATCGGTCTCTCGATTCGATCGTGGCGAGGCGTCGCGCCAGCGTGTGACCGATTCCTGCCATAGGGATCAGGCGAGCGGGAGCTCGCCTGATCGTTGCGCGCGGCTGGCACCTATAGCGTGATGACTTATCTTCCAATTGTCATCACGGTCATTTGACGTCCTTCTTCTCACCCTTGTCCTGGCCGCCCGCGCCTTCCCCGGTGGTGTCGCGTGGGTTCTTTGGATCATTGAGCGGGCGTCCCTGCTCCTGGAATCTGTTGTTCGAATCGTCGAGGTTGCGCTGGTTGGCCGGGTCGTTGATGTTGCGTTGGCTGCTCGGGTCGCGCGACCCTTGGGCCTGCGCAATCGTGGCCGGAATCGCACCGGCCAGGCCGAGAACGAACGCCAGGGAAAGTGCCGACTTCAATCCGAAACGAGCCATTTTGAGTCTCCTGTGTTGCGGTGCCTGTCGGGACGCCGTCGCCTCGCGTCTGGCCCATGCCGTCCTGCATCGCGTGCGGACGACCGACTTCGCTTTCGCCCAGATCGTTCTTTTCTTGTTGAGCTTGTCGTTTCCCGTGCGATCCGAGTTAGCGACGCCGGCAAGAAATACCGGGAGGCGCGAGCGCTTTCGGCAAGGCCGGGAATCAACGCGCTACATGGGCGCAGGTTCAACAGCTTTCGGGCAGTGACGATGGCTCGACGACTCCGGCCCGATCGGCAGTCGCTGCCCCATACTCGGCAACCACGAAGGAAGCCGAAGCCGCTCACGACCGCGCGTGAGCGTGATGGGGGGACGCCCTGTTCGGACGAGCGCGCGCAACCGAGATTTTCCCGATGTTGTCACCGGGGACAGGCTTTGCCAACCTGCCGGGCGGCCACGGTGAACCGGGAGAATATTCAATGCCTGTGCGCGTGCTGTTGGCGGCCGCCTTGGTGCTCTGCAGCGCGGTCGCGCCTGCGAATGCGCAGCCCTACCCGAGCCATCCGATCCGGCTGATCGCGCCGTTTCCTGCCGGCGGACCGGTCGACGTGATGGCGCGGCTGATCGCCGACAAGCTCTCGCAAAGCCTCGGCACCGTGATCGTGGACAACCGGCCGGGCGCGGGCGGCACCATCGGGTCGCGGCTCGCCGCCGGCGCCGAGCCGGACGGCTACACGCTGCTGCTCGGCTCCTCGACCTCGCTGACCTCGGCGCCCGCGCTCTACGCCAATCTCGGCTACGACCCGGTGAAAAGCTTCACGCCGGTCGCGATGATCGCAAGCGTGCCGTTCGCGCTCGCGGTCTCGCCGAAGCTGCCGGTGAAGAACGTCGCCGAGCTCGTCGCCTATGCCAAAGCACATCCCGGCAAGCTCAACTACGGCGCCCCGACGGGCGCACTGCCGCATCTCACCGCCGAGATGTTCAAGACCGCGGCCGCAATCGACATCGTGCACGTGCCTTATAAGGGCGCCGCGACGGCGATCACCGATCTGCTCGGCGGCCAGACCGATCTCACTTTCGAGCCGACCTCGGTGCTGCTCGCCCATATCCGCGAGGGCAAGCTGCGCGCGCTCGCCGTCACCGGCCCGACGCGGTCGCTCGAGCTTCTGGATGTTCCGACCATGATCGAAAGCGGCTTCCCGGGCTTCACGTCGGTGTCATGGACCGGAATCGTCGCGCCCGCCGGCACGCCGACCGACATCGTTGCGAGGCTCAATGCCGCCGTGAATGCCGCAATCGCTATGCCCGAGACGCAAGGCCGCCTCGCCCGCCTCGGCGCCGCGCCGATGACCGGAACGCCGCAGGATTTCGCCGCCCTGATCGCGACCGAGACGCCGAAATGGGCCGCCGTGGTGAAGGCGGCGCATGTGAGACTTGAATAGCGATTTCCACGGAATGGTATTTCGCAGTGATGGCCGAGCTCCGGCCGCCGTGGCGACTACTCCAACTCTATGTTCGCCGCACGGATCGCCGCACCCCATTTGCTGGTCTCGCGCGCGACGAACCCTTGCAGATACGCCGACGATCGACGCTCGGGGGCCACGACGCTCGCCCCGATCTGGTCCAGCCGTTCGCGCACCTCCGGCGAATCCAGCGCCGCGACCGCAGCGTCATGGAGCTTGCTCACGATCTCTGCGGGCGTGCCGCGCGGCAGAAACAGGCCGAACCACTGATAGGCATCGAAACCCGGCAAACCCTGCTCATCGGCGCTCCCCACATTGGGCAATGCCGGCAGACGATGCTTCGACAGGACGGCGATCGCTTTGAGAACCCCGGCCCGCACCTGCGGGGTGGCGGTCGAGCTGTAGGGACACATGTAGTCGATCCGCCCGGCGATGAGATCCTGGTAGGCAGGCGCGCCCCCACGATACGGCACGTTGGTGACGTCGAGACCGATTGCGGCATTGAGCAGGACGCACGCAAGATGCGACGTCGACCCGACCCCGGGCGAGCCGTACTGCATATGCGCCTGGTTCGCTTTCGTGTAGGCGATGAACGCCGGCAGATCGTTCGCGGGAAAATCCTTGCGTGCGAGCAGCAGCAGCGGCTGCTCCGCCAACAGCGCGACCGGCGCGAAGTCGGTCTCCGCACGATAGAGCGGATGCCGATACAGCGTCTGATTGGCCGCGAACGGACCGGTGCCCCCGAGCACGAACTGGTATCCGTCTCGCGGCGCCTTGGCGACGCGCGCAGCGCCCGTCATGCCTCCCGCCCCGCTGATGTTCTCGATCACCACCGGCTGGCCGAGAGCCTGCGACAGACGCGGGCCGATGATGCGCGCGAGCACATCGTCACCGCCTCCCGCCGCGAAGGTGACCACCATCGTCAATGGTCGAGCCGGCCAGCTCTGCGCCGGCGCGGGGTCGGGCAACGCCGCCGCCACCGCGATCAAGACCGCCAAGGTGCCTCGCGCGCGCATGCGCCACGTCCTCGCCCTGTGGCAACCCTTGACTGCAGCCTAGCGACGTCTTGCTATATGGGGAATTCTGCCCTTCTGCCTATCTATATACGCGGTTGCCTATGCCTCGATCGACCAACTGGGAGACGCAGATCGGCCCACGCCTGCGGCTGCGTGATCTCCACGTTCTGTCGCGCGTTGCCGAGCGAGGCAGCATGGCGGCGGCCGCCGCCGAGCTTGGGATCTCGCAGCCCGCCGTGTCGGAGGTGATTGCCAGTCTCGAGCACACGCTCGGCGTGCGACTGTTCGACCGCGGCCCGCAGGGTGTGGAGGCGACGGTGTACGGCCGGGCCCTGCTCTGGCGCAGCCTCGCGGCCTTCGACGAGCTCAAGCAAGCCGTGCGCGAGATCGCATCGCTGTCCGATCCGACCAGCGGCGAAGTCCGCATCGGCAGCGGGCTTACGCTATCCGCGACCATCCTGCCGACACTCGTCACGCAGTTCACGCGACGATATCCGCGCGTGGCGCTGCATGTAGGCGTCGTCCCGCCACCCACCCGTGACCTCACGGGACTGCGCGACCGGGACTACGATCTCATCCTCGGTCGATGGGGCATGCCGGTGCCGCGCGATGTCGAAGACGTGAACGTGGAGGTCCTGTTCGACGATCCGCTGGTGGTAGCCGCGGGGCCGAAGCACCGCTGGGTGTCGCGCCGAAAGATCGATTTGGCCGAGCTGGTCGACGAGCCGTGGGTCCTCACGCCGCCCCATACGTGGAACTACATCGGCGTCGAGGAGGCTTTTCGCGTGCGCGGCCTCGTCATGCCGAAAGCTCGCGTCGTGACGTCGTCCGTTCACGTGAGCACGGAGCTTCTCGCCAAGCAGACGTTCGTCACCGCGCACGCGAAATCGCTCGCTCAGAGCTGCGGCCTCAAAGTACTACCGGTAAAACTGCCCGCTCGGCCGTGGCCAGTAGCGATCCTGACGCTGAAGAACCGGACATTGAGTCCGGTGGTCGAGCTATTCCGCGCGCATGTTCGCGAGGTAGTAAATTCGATCGCCGCCAGCGACGTAGCCAGACGCTGACCGTGTGTGTGCGTTACGCCGCGACGCTGATCGAGCCGTCGCGATTGTCGACCATAACGGGCGAGTGGAGATATTCGATCTCGGGCGGTGTGCCGTACTTGCTCTCGACGAGCTTCGCCCATTCCGCCGTGTAGACCCGCTCGGCGTCGGCGCGGCTCTCCCACACGTAGATCCCGCCGGCGCGGCGGCCGTCCTGGCTGACAAAGTAGTTCTTGCGCAGCAGCCCGGCCACGCCCTGGTAGCGCGGCGCGGTCGACTGGAATGTCCTGGTGATCTCGTCGAGGTTCGCAGGCTTCGGCAGGCGGAATGTCACGATGGCGACGATCATAGTGGTGCCTCCTCGGTCAGCGAGGTCCCAGTTTAAAGGCAAGAATGGCTGGTTTCCAGGCATGATGAACCGGCCCCGTCATCCTGAGGCGCGAGCGAAGCGAGCCTCGAAGGATGATCGGCCGCAGTCGTACAGCTAAAGAGCCGGTGGCGACGGCATCGGCCGTCGCCCTTCGAGGCTCGGCCCTCGGCCGAGCACCTCAGGGTGACGGGGTGAGGATTGAGGAGGTCGGGCGGCATTGAGCCGGGCTTCACCCGCCGTTGCCGTTCTCCTCGCTCTCCTCGGAGAGCCGCTCGACCGAGACCACGCGCTCGCCCTCGGCGGTGTCGAACACGATCACCCCTTGCGTCGAACGTCCCGCGATACGGATGCCGTCGACCGGGCAGCGGATGAGCTGGCCGCCATTGGTCACCAGCATGATCTGGTTGGTCTCCTCGATCGCAAACGATGCCACGATGCGGCCGTTGCGCGGCGTGACACTCATCGCGACGATGCCTTTGCCGCCGCGGCCGGTGGTGCGGTACTCGTAGGATGAGGTGCGCTTGCCGAAGCCGTTCTCCGTGATGGTCAGCACGAACTGCTCGGCCGCCGAGAGCCCCGCGTAGCGCTCCTGGCCGAGCTCGATCGCGCCGGACGCCTCCTCGGCGTCGATCCCGTTCTCCTCGGCCTCGCCGTTGCCGTTGATCCCGCGCCGCACCGCGCTGGCGCGGCGCAGATATGCCATGCGCTCGTCGGCGGTCGCCTCGACGTGGCGCAGGATCGAAAGCGAGATCACCTTGTCGCCGTCGGCGAGGTTGATGCCGCGCACACCCATCGAGGTGCGGCCCGTGAACACGCGCACGTCGTTCACGGCGAAACGGATGCACTGGCCGGCCGCCGAGGTGAGCAGCACGTCGTCGCGCTCGGTGCAGATCTGCACGTCGACAATGGCGTCGCCGTCGTCGAGCTTCATCGCGATGATACCGGAGCGGCGCACGTCGACGAAGTCGGAGAGCTTGTTGCGTCGCACGGTGCCGCGCGTGGTCGCGAACATCACGTCGAGCTGCGCCCAGGTCTTCTCGTCCTCGGGCAGCGGCATGATGGTGGTGATGGTCTCGCCCTGCTCCAGCGGCAGGATGTTGATGAGCGCCTTGCCGCGCGCCTGCGGCGCCGCCGCCGGCAGCCGCCAGACCTTCTCCTTGTAGACCTGGCCGCGCGAGGAAAAGAACAGCACCGGCGTGTGCGTGTTCGCGACGAACAGGCGGGCGACGAAATCCTCCTCGCGCGTCTGCATGCCGGCGCGGCCCTTGCCGCCGCGCTTCTGCGCCCGGTAGGTCGAGAGCGGCACGCGCTTGGCGTAGCCGAGATGCGAGAAGGTGACGACCATGTCCTCGCGCTGGATCAGGTCCTCGTCCTCCATCTCGCCTTCCTGGTCGACGATGATGGTCTTGCGCGGCGTCGCGTACTGCTCCTTCACGGCGGCGAGCTCGTCCTTGACGATGCCCAGGATGCGCGCGCGCGAGCGCAGGATGTCGAGGTAGTCGCGGATCTCGGCCGCGAGCTTGTCGAGCTCGTCCTTGATCTCGTCGCGGCCGAGCGCGGTGAGGCGCTGGAGGCGCAGGTCGAGAATCGCCTGGGCCTGCTCGCGCGAGAGCCGCGCGGTGCCGTTCTCCGCCACCCGATGGCGCGGGTCGTCGATCAGATCCATCAGCGACGCGACCGTCGCGGCCGGCCATTCGCGCGCCATCAGGGCCTCGCGCGCCGAGTTGGGATCGGGCGCCGCGCGGATGAGGCGGATCACCTCGTCGATATTGGCCACCGCGATCGCGAGGCCGACCAGGATGTGGGCGCGGTCGCGCGCCTTGCCGAGCAGGAACTTGGTGCGCCGCTGGACCACTTCCTCGCGGAACGCGACGAAGCAGTTGAGCAGGTCCTTGAGGTTCATCACCAGCGGGCGGCCGCCGTCGAGCGCCACCATGTTGGCGCCGAAGGTCGATTGCAGCGGCGTGAACCGGTAGAGCTGGTTGAGCACCACGTCCGACATGGCGTCGCGCTTGAGCTCGACCACGACGCGGTAGCCCTGGCGGTCGGACTCGTCGCGGATGTCGGAGATGCCGTCGATCTTCTTCTCGCGCACCAGCTCGGCGATGCGCTCGACCAGGTGCGCCTTGTTCACCTGGTAGGGGATCTCCGTGACGATGATCGCCTCGCGCTCGCGGCGCAGCGTCTCGATCTCGACCTTGCCGCGCATCACGATCGAGCCGCGGCCGAGGTGATAGGCGGCGCGGATGCCCTGGCGGCCCAGAATGGTCGCGCCGGTCGGAAAATCGGGCCCGGGGACGATGTTGATCAGGTCGTCGATGCCGAGCGCCGGATCGTCGATCAGCGCCACGCAGGCATCGATGATCTCGCCGAGATTGTGCGGCGGGATGTTGGTCGCCATGCCGACCGCGATGCCGCCGGCGCCGTTGACCAGAAGGTTGGGAAAGCGCGCCGGCAGGACGACGGGCTCTTTTTCGTTGCCGTCGTAGTTCGGCTGGAAATCGACCGTGTCCTTGTCGATGTCCTCGAGCAGCGCCAGCGCGGGCTGTGCCAGGCGGCACTCGGTGTAGCGCATGGCCGCCGGCGGATCGCCGTCCACCGAGCCGAAGTTGCCCTGCCCGTCGATGAGCTGAAGGCGCATGGAGAAATCCTGCGCCATGCGCACCAGCGCGTCGTAGATCGCGCTGTCGCCGTGCGGGTGATATTTACCCATCACGTCGCCGACGACGCGCGCCGACTTGACGTATTTGCGGTCGGGCAGATGCCCGTTCTCGTGCATCGAGAAGAGAATGCGCCGATGCACGGGCTTGAGCCCGTCGCGCGCATCTGGCAGCGCGCGGGCCACGATCACGCTCATGGCGTAATCGAGGTAGCTGCGCTTCATCTCCTCGGCGATGGAGATCGGGCGAATGTCGGATGGGCCGGGTGGATTGTGGTCGCCCGGCGCCGGATTGTCGGTGTCAGCCAAAGGAAAGCCTATCGCGAATCTGGAGCAAATTTCTTAGCCGATCCGGCGCCCTAACGCCAACCGGAAACGGACTTTTTCCGCGTTATTTTCCTTCTAAATATCAGTATGTTACCGCGATTTTTCAAGACCCTGGCTGACACGCGCAGACGTGGCGCGGTCGGCAACAGAAAGCGCCGGCCCCGGAGCCTGCGGCGAAACGCAAAACGATCTACCACAGCCTCCGGAGCGCGACGGCCCAGGCAGGTAGAGATCGGCTCCGGTCACCCGTTCGGCCGCGAGCGGACCCAACAGCTCGCGAGCAACACCATCACCAGCAGACGTTCACCCATCGCCAGCCGAAGCGCGTCCACACTTGCTCCAGACATGGATCCGCGGCCGCAAAGGCAAATCCCGAACCGACGAAGAATCGATGGCGGAACCTGTGCCGGAATGCAAAGTGGTGCCGGAACCCGAACCGATTATGAAACCCGAACGGACGTCCGAATCCGGGGTGAGCAAAGTTGGGGCGCGCAAATATCCCTGGGTGTCCAACGCCGGCGAAATGGCCGAACGCGGCGTGGCCGCCCATACCCATGCCGCCCATGCCCATGCCGCCATGCCCGCCCATAACCATCCCCCCCCCACCCATACCCCCGTGTTCCCCCCCGCCCCCGCCC
>Ga0126371_10000379_pt1 | contig 36206 bp, 28 predicted proteins | sample PanSoiMetaPlot_4_FD_110145 | JGI IMG/M metagenome (GOLD analysis project Ga0126371, IMG submission 110145) | Tropical forest soil microbial communities from Panama - MetaG Plot_4 | ecosystem: Environmental > Terrestrial > Soil > Tropical forest > Bulk soil | place: Panama | collected 2016-02-17
ACACTTGACCGCGGGCTCCCGACTCAAAGGACGTTTCCAGAATGGCCATACCAGCGACAGCATTTTTCACTGGAACGGGAACCGGGCATTTGCCAAGAATGGAATCTCTGATATCCGAATAGTATCCCTGCTGGTTGCCTGCAGGCGAGGGAACTTCTATCTGTTTGCCAGTCGCGCCGTCGTACACGATGCCGGGATCGGGATCGCGACCAAACGCCGGATCGTCCGGGTGCATGCCGCTCATCAGTTGTCGCTCTTGCACGTCAGAGCCGAACTTTGCCCAGCTTCCCCGGGTGCCGTGGAGCACAGAACGCGGACCGCCGCCCGACACCAACAGCGAGGCATGCAGGACGACTCGCATGTGCTCGTAGATAAGCTGAACGTGGGCCCAGTCATCCGTCTGTCCTCCTTTGCGCAGTATTCCGAAGCTGGCATTCACTGCCTGTGGAAGCCCAAAGAGATGCAATGCCTGATCGATGAGATGAGGTCCGAGATCGAACCACAACCCTGCGCCTGGACCGGGGTCTTCTCGCCAGCGTTGACGCACGACCGGGCGAAAACGATCGAGGTGAGACTCGTAGTGAGATATTTCTCCAAGCACACCTGTTTCTAAAATTGCCTTTGTGGCAAGAATCTCGCTTTCCCATCGCCGATTATGAAAGACGGACAGAATCCTGTTGTGTTTCTCTGCAATCTCCGCGAGCGAACGAGCTTCCTCAAGGCTTACGGTAAATGGTTTATCGACCACGACATGTTTTCCTGCGCGCAGAGCAGCGGCCGCCAGAGGGAAATGGCTCTCGTTGGGGCTGGCAATCACGACCAGATCGACACTCGGATGAGTGGGCACCTCGTCGGGCCGGCAGACGATAACATCGGGGTACTTTGCTTCCAGGATCTTTCGCTTACTAGACCCGACTACAGTCAGCGCCAGTCCCGGCACCGACTGGATCAGCGGAGCATGGAAGGTTTTTCCGGCATAGCCGTAGCCAATTAACCCAACGCGAATCGCCTTATCATTTTTTTCGGTCATACATTTGAGAGTAAGCTGTCCGCGTCATTTTGTCGGACGTCAAACGCTCCCGAAGGACCGATTGCCCTAAAGAGCCCCCGGTCAATGAGTAGATTACCTTGCTATCGCTAGCTGAAGCGCCACTCTCATTTACGCTTTACTTCATCTCAATTAACGCGAGGCTGGCCGCAAGGAGGCTCCCGAGAAGAAACGTAGGCGATGGAGCAGTGTATTCTGAGCGAGTGTCCAAACCATCTCCAAAATTGCCCTCTCTGAAAGCTCCTGAGACCGCCGTACTCTCGCGTGTCGATCGTCGTGAATTTATTAAAACGAGTTCTCTGGCCGCTGGTGCGGTCGCGTTTGGCTTGCCTGCACTTTTGCGCGGACAGAATCTCAACAGCAAGTTGAACATTGCCTGCATCGGAATCGGTGGGAAAGGCCGGAGCGACACTGATGCCTGCGCCAGCGAGAACATCGTCGCATTGTGCGATGTGGATTCAGGTTCCGAAGCTTATGAGACTCAGACCAAAAAATATCCGAGCGCGAAGTTTTACAAAGATTTCCGGCAGATGCTGGATCAAATGGGCAATCAGATCGATGCGGTGACGGTTTCGACTCCGGATCATATGCATGCGATTGTGGCGTCGGCGGCCATGAAGAGGAACAAAGCCGTATTTTGCCAGAAACCTCTGACGCAAACGATCAATGAGGCGCGCTACTTGCGGGAGATGGCTCACCACAGAAAGCTTGTTACGCAGATGGGCAATCAGGGCAGCGCGTCGGACGGTCTCCGCCGCGCGGTGGAGACGATTCAGGACGGACTCATCGGCCAGGTGCATGAGGTCCACGTTTGGACTAACCGCCCGGTTTGGCCACAGGCAATGGTGCGTCCGGCTGGAGAAGACCCGATTCCTGCGACATTGGATTGGGATATCTGGATTGGGCCGGCTCCAATGCGGCCCTATAAAGGCAGCCGCAAACCAAAGGATCGAGATGGAATTTACGAGCCGTTTAACTGGCGCGGCTGGCAGGATTTCGGCACCGGTGCGCTGGGCGATATGGCATGTCACACGGTCAATATGCCGTTTCGCGCTTTAGATCTCGATTACCCGACAGAGATTGAGGCAATTCCTCTCGGCCCGACGAACAAGGAGTCCTATCCTCTCGGCTCCAAAATCCGCTTCTCCTTTCCCAGGCGTAAAGGCCGCATTCCCGTTGAGCATCCGCATCTTTTCCACCATTACAGAACGATCGAGCACGACCCGATGACCCTGTGGTGGTACGACGGCGGTCAGCCTGATCCGGCAGCCCGTGGCGGCCACGATTTGAGCAACAAGCCGCCAGTCGAACTGACCGCCGACATTGTTGCGCTGCAAGGCAAGCTACCCGATAGCGGTTGTCTGCTGATTGGAGAAGGCGGCATGGTCTTTTCACCGGACGACTATGGGACGAATTTCTTCATTAAGCTCAAGGGCGATAAAGAATTGGTCAACTACATTAAGCACCCGGCTATGGCGCAATATCCGGAGCGGATCCCTCGCAATCACAATGCTGGGAATCTTGTTTTCGCCCATGCGCAGGAGTGGCTCGCTGCTGTGAAGGAAAACAAGCCAGAGATGTGCTACTCGCGTTTTGACATCGCAGCACGTCTCACTGAGATCATGCTGCTGGGCTGCGTGTCATTACGCACTGGCCAGAAGATCGAATGGGATGGGCCGAAGATGGTTGCTAAAAATTGTCCTCAGGCGGCGCAGTTTATACGGCGGCAAGACCGCTCTGGTTGGTCGCTTTCCTGATGCAATTACCCTCAGCAACGCCGAATAAGTATGGGCGTGATGGTTCCCGTTCAAGACGGGATGCATGAGAATAGCCTGTTGATCCAGGATGCACACGTTGTCTTCCCGAATTTCAGGGTCTAACGGATCTATTTCTGCGAAAGGAATTTGCGCACAGGAGACTTCGATATCTTGTCGACATGATCACGGAATTCAATATGAGTTTCCAGCGGCCGTAGGCTTTGTAGGCCAACCTCCGTACATAAGAATCCCACACCGCATAATGCGCGAACGATGTTTGGGAATCGGATATTTCTGAAAGTGGAAAGGCAATCGTCCGCCTGAGATTGCAAGGCTTCAAGCTGACATTCGTTAGCGCGCTTTGCATGTAAACTCATGAAGAGATTGGCGATAGAAGAGGCCAATCACGCGGCTCTAAACGGAGTTCATTTTCCACCCGCAAGAGGTTTGTTTCCAATATCTTATGGGGCTTGAGATCTAATTGGTGTTCAAATGGTGTTCACCCGCAAGCCACTTAGTGTACTTGCTGATTCTATCGGAGCGGGAGACCGGGATCGAACCGGCGACATTCAGCTTGGGAAGCTGACGTTCTGCCACTGAACTACTCCCGCCCTTGAGCGTTGCAGCAATGCAACGAATGCTTTTATCTAAATCTGCATCTGACAGTTACTGAGTATATCAAGATTGCACCGTCGATTGGTGAGCCGGGTATTGGTCTTCGACGGGCAGATGTGGTTTATATTCTTCGTGAGGACAGCGCCGCAGCGCGGGTCTGCAGGAGCGTTCTATGGCAAGCGAAGTGAAAGTGCAGTCACGCATTTCTCCCTTGGCGGGGCAACCGGCTCCGAAAGAGATGCTGATCGATCTTGATGACCTCAGACGAGAGTATCTGGAGCGCAAGCCTGACCTGAGCGATTCCACGCAGATGGTGAGCTTTGGAACCAGCGGCCACCGAGGCACGCCCGCTCGCGGGACATTTACCGAGTCGCACATTCTGGCCATCACGCAGGCTATCTGCGAATACAGGCGTATGCAGGGCACGGATGGGCCACTCTTTATGGGCAAAGACACGCATGCGCTCTCCGCGCCCGCGCAAATTACAGCGCTCGAAGTGCTGGCTGCCAATGGGGTCGAGACCATCATCCAGCAGAATGACGGATACACGCCGACGCCGGTAATTTCGCACGTGATTCTTGTCCATAACCGCGGCCGGAAAGAGCATTTGGCAGACGGCATTGTTATCACTCCCTCGCATAATCCACCGGAGGACGGCGGATTCAAGTACAACCCGACGAACGGCGGGCCCGCGGACACTGATGTAACGAAGTGGGTGGAGCAGCGGGCGAACGAATTGCTGAAAGGAAATAATGCTCACGTAAAACGGCTGCCCTATTCGCAGGCAGTTAAGGCGGCAACCACCCATGAGCAGGACTTTGCCCTGCCGTATGTCAAAGACTTGAAAAACACCGTCGATATGGACGCGATCAAACGGGCAGGCCTGAAGCTCGGGGTAGATCCGCTGGGCGGCGCGTTTGGGCCTTACTGGGAATTGGTCAATTCGGTTTATGGATTGGAAATCGAGGTGGTGAATCCGATCATCGATCCAACGTTCGCCTTCATGACGGTCGATCACGACGGAAAGATCCGCATGGACTGCTCCAGCCCGCATGCGATGGCCAGTCTGCTTCGGTTGAAGGACAAATATCAGGTAGCTTTCGCCAACGATCCGGATTCAGACCGGCATGGGATTGTCACGCCGTCGGCTGGCTTGATGAATCCTAACCATTATCTGGCTGTTGCCATTCAGTATTTGCTCACGCACCGTCCGGAGTGGCCCGCGAATGCTGTTGTGGGGAAAACGCTGGTGAGCAGCAGTATGATTGACAAAGTTGTGAGCAGCCTGGGTCGACAAATGTCGGAAACTCCGGTTGGCTTTAAGTGGTTTGTTGCCGGCCTCTATGACGGATCGTTTTGTTTTGGTGGTGAAGAGAGTGCGGGTGCAAGCCTGTTGCGGCGAGATGGCACAGTTTGGACGACGGATAAGGACGGTCCGATTATGGACCTGGTGGCTGCCGAGATTACTGCTGTTACCGGCAAGGACCCGGGGCAGCATTTCACTGAATTGGTTTGGAAATTCGGGATGCCGTACTACACACGGATCGATGCGCCTGCAACTCCGGAGCAGAAGGCGAAGCTCAGTAAGTTGTCTGCCGATTCTGTTAAGGAGTCGCGCATGGCAGGCGAAAAAATTGCGGCCAAGCTGACAAAGGCTCCCGGAAACAATGCTCCTATCGGCGGACTGAAAGTGGTTACCGAGAACGGTTGGTTTGCGGCACGGCCCTCGGGCACCGAAAATCTCTACAAGATATATGCGGAAAGTTTTAAGGATGAAGCCCACCTCGACAGCATTGTAGATGAAGCTCAGCAGATTGTAGCGAACGCGCTTGCCTGATGCGCTTTCGTGCTTCTATCACTCAATTCTCTTGCAGATAAGTGGTCTATCGTCATACTCTTGCTGGCGTGTCTTGGTTGCTGTGAATCCTGAGTGCGAGAGGGCCCGGATCGTGGCAAATACAAAACAGATGGCAAGTGCAAACGGTAAGAAGGCAAACCCAGCGAAATTCGAACACATAGGCATCTATCGATTTGGTGGTCCTAATCCTGAAGTTGGGATCGATCTATCCAAGGCTATCGAGCCCTGGCAGCAAAGGCGCGAACTAGGACAGGAACTGCGCAAACGCATTCCACGCGAAATGCACGCGAAATGGACTCCTCCGAAAAACAGACCTAGTCCTCTCGATCTTCTTGCCCAGAGCAACCGCGGGCGTCAGGCCCACCTGGTGCCGCTGCGCATGGGACGCATGGCTGCTTCGCCATTTGGATTTCTGCGAGGATCGGCCTGCGTCATGGCCAACGATCTCTCTACGACTCCAATCAGCGGCATTCCTGTCGTGATGGATGGCGACGCGCACATCAACAACTTTGGATTTTTCGGCACGCCGCAACGCGATCTTGTATTTGATTTGAACGACTTTGACGAAACAACTATTGGCCCATGGGAATATGACCTTAAGCGTCTGACGGCGAGCGTCAATGTCGCAGGCCGCGAGAATGGCTTGAACGCGCGCGAGCGCAAAGACGCTGTGCTTCGCTGTGTTCAGGGATACCGCTGGAACCTCGATCGCCTGCAAAGCATGGGTGTGCTCGATGTCTGGTATCTGCATGCTTATCCGGGGCGAAAGAACCCGCTGGCCAAAGTAGATCCGAAGACCGAGGCCATTCTTAGGAAGTCGGTTGATAAAGCCATGAGCTCTACTAATATGGCACTGCTGAGCAAGGTGGCAGTGCGCGATGTGACCGGCACCTGGCACCTCAGGGAAGACCCGCCTATTCTCACGCCGGTTTCAAAAGAGATACGCGACGGAGTTGTTGCAGGGCTGAAAGATTATGCGCAGACATTGAGCCCGGAACGGCGCTTCCTGCTCAGCCGTTTTCATGTCGTGGACGTGGGGCATCGGGTTGTAGGAGTGGGCAGTGTCGGGACTCGCGCCTATCTTGCGCTGCTGATGGGCAACTGTGATCAGGACCCCTTGTTCCTGCAAATAAAAGAGGCAATTGTGCCCGCGCACGCGCCGTATGTGCCAACTTTGACCTCGGAATTCAACCACCAGGGAAAGCGCATTGTGATTGGGCAGCGCGCTCTGCAAGCGTCGAGCGACATCTTTCTTGGGTGGACCACGATTCACGGACGCCCATACTATGTGCGGCAGATGAAGAACATGAAGGGCGGTGTTCCCATTGAATGGTTGAGCGGTGAATCGTTTTATTTCATCGCCTGGGCCTGTGGTTCAATTCTAGGGCGCGCTCACGCCCGCACCAGCGAACCGGCAGTGCTTGCTGGCTACTGCGGAAATTCGAAGGTCCTCGATGAAGCCCTGGCTGACTGGGCCGAAGCTTATGGCGATCAGACGGAAGCCGATCATGCAACGCTGGTAAAAGCCATCAAGAGCGGAAAAGTGAAAGCGCAAACCAACGGTATTGCGGAATGAAGTAATGCCAACTCAGATGGTCATGGCAGAAGAATGTGCGGCTTCCTTATCCGCGAATGGCTGCACGAATCCTCGGCAATCCATCCACTGTTGACTGCAACTCTTCATTCTTTCCGATCAGTTCGAGCAGACGGCGCGTAATCTCATCGTCGGCCTGAACATTGTGCCGCAGGCTTACAGGATAACGCACCACCGCTTCCAGGCCCGTGTCTACCAACTGCATTTGCGCTTTGGGTCTGAGCGGCTCAAACGGCACCTCAAAGCGTTCCTCTATGTGGCGTTGCTGACGATCGAGGACTGGCTGATATTTCTCATAAACGCTTTGGACAACCTGCATCATCGTGTCTTCAATCAGCTTGTGATTGCCTGCAGGCTTGAGCGCAATGGAAATCTCGTGCCATGCGTAGTGCGTTCCCGGCGCTTGTTTGAACATAGGCGTTGTCGGCTGAAAGAGCACGGCGTTAGCAAAGGCCACGATGCGTCCCGTCGGTTGCAGGTCAATACCGGTGCCTGCCAGCTCAAGCATGTAGAACCGCACAAAACCGACATCCACAACATCGCCTGTGACCCCTGCGATACTGATGCGGTCGCCAACCCGAATGCCGGAGCGCCCAATCAGGAAGAAATACGCAGCTACTGAAAGAAGGATGGTCTGCAACCCGACAGCTACACCAGCAGTGAGGAATCCCGCAAAAGTTGCCAGCGCGCTGAATTCCGTGACGAAGCCAAGGACCAACACCAGAACAATCAGAAAGCCGATGACAAAGCGGCGAACCACCAGAAATTGCCGTCTGCGTCGCGTATCGGAGACATATCTAAACGTCGCCCGTTTCCACAGGTCAGAAATCAGAAGAAGAAAGCCAAGCACTGCAACCATGATTCCGACATGGATCAGGATATTCCGGAGGATCGCGCCGTATTCGCGCCTTATGGAGTTGCGCCAGTCTTCAAGATTTGCCTTGCTTTCGTCCAAAGCGGCCACTTCCTGGCTCAGCGGCACTTCTATGCCGGCAACCTGATCGAACTTTGCCGCCAAGGTGTCGAAGTCCTGCTTTGTCGGCAAGGCCTGTCCAGCCTGAGGGTTGTCGGCAGTTGCAGACAATGCACGCCCCTGTTGAAGCGTTGCACGCAGTTGAGCGCGCAGCGGCGTGCGCATGTTGTTCACGAGGTCCTGTAGCTGGTTTGTTTCAAGCTGGAGATTCTCGATCTGGCGCAGGCTCAGGGATTGGTCATAAATCCGGCGAAGTTGGCCAAACAATCCAGTTGGGCTGCCTACGGTCTGTGCAGGTGGTGACGGAGGAGGTTGATTCTTTGTATCAAAAATCTCCGGCAATGAAGCCTTCAACTGTGAAACGCTGGCTTCAAATCCATTTGGATTGGGCTGGTTCGCGGATTCAGTCTTTGTCCTGGTGGTCTTTTGCTCGGGAGCTCTTGTCAGTTGGCTCAATGAATTCAGCATCGAGTTGCCGAGATCAAGTTCACCCTGTGCTCGATCTCTCTGGTCGGTCAATGCCTGGATGTCACGACTCCGAGCAATGGCGATCTTGCTGTTCAGTTGACTAATCTCAGTCTGCAGTTGCGCATTATGCGCAGCGGTATCCCGGAGTAGCTTCACAAGGTTCTGGTGCGAACTTGACGACGTTTGCTCGGTATCGCTGGGAATCAGAGGCGCGGCCTTTTCCGCCGAAGCAAACGCCAGGGTCACGACATTGACTGCGAGTTTATTGGCAGTCGCCTGATAGAGCGCGTCAGTAGGCAGGCCAACCGGTTGTATTTGCGACTTGGTCTTGCGATACCAGGTGATGACATTGTTGAGATGGCGGAGTATCTGGTTCTCGTCGATTGGCGGGGCGGCGACCGGGGTCTGATCCTGCGCGCCCAGACTTGGTCCGCCGAAGGTGAAAAGGACGGCAGCTGCGAGCACAGGGAGCACGGAGGGGCGGAAATGCAGGGGGAGTCGAAGTCGCATTACCGTCAATTTTAGGCTGACAAGGCCCTGACTTGGAGGGCAATTGCAAAGTCCTTTGGCAACAACTTCAGAGAGAGTTTCCGGATCGCGGGCAAACAGCATTTCTTTGCCGGGGTGGACTGCCCTTTCTGTTACAAATGCTTCTTAGTGTGAATAGCAAGTTGAAGTGCAAGGCAAGGAGCAAGAATGAAAAGCAAGACAGCATTTCTAGTGCTCGCCAGCATCGTCTCGCTGGCGGCGGGCTGCTCATCAAAGACAGAACCAACCCCGCAAAATTTTATGTCCGGCTTGAATTCGTACTATGCCAACCATAATGACTGCCTTTTTTCGAGCACATTGCGTTTTCCTTATGAAGTTAGTCCTGGCCCGACTGCGAAACAGGACAAGCAACGCATGGACGCGCTGATGAGCGCCGGACTGGTGAAGCATTCCGAGGAGAAAAGCATTCATGTTGACGTTTATTCATTGACGCCCGCGGGAGAGCGCGCGGGCGGCCGTTTCTGCTATGGACACCGTGAGATTACAAGCATTGACAGCTTCACTCCGCCAACGAGAGCAGCCAACGGTATGCTGGAATCGCACGTTACCTATCACTACAAGATGATGGACGTGCCCGTGTGGGTGAGAACTGACGAGATGCTGAAGGCATTTCCGGAAATGGCAAAGACGCTTTCCGGCGAATCGACCGGACAAACCAAGATGGCTAACGCAGGAGTTGGCTGGCAGGTTCCCACCTAAAATTCAGCGCAAGACGAGCTGCTCCTGCGCGGTAAAAATTCTTGACGTGGCCAAGTGGCTGGAAACGAAGCACGCCAGCGCGGAGGATGAAAAGATCATCGTCAACACGACAAATTGATAAAGCGCGGCGAACAGCGGCGACGCACCTGAGAGCACCATGCCCGCCATGATGCCGGGAATCCAGACAATTCCAAGCGAACGGATGTTGTCGATAGAAGGAATCAGACAGGCGCGAAACGCGGTGTTGAGATATGGAAGCAGGGCGGCATCGGCGCTCGCTCCCAGCGCCAGCGCCGATTCAATCTCGCCAACATGCGATGTAACCTCGCCGCGCAGGCGGTCGAGAAAAAGCGACTGCGTGTTCATGGTGTTGGCAATCACCATGCTCCCGACCGGCACGAGCATTGCGACAGTCAGTGGAATTACACCGAAGAAAATCATAATGGCCAGCACGATGCCTGCACCGGTGCAGATGGAGATCAAAGCCTGCATATAAGCGCGGGGAATGTGTTTGGCGCGCTTGCGCACGATGTTTGCAGCGGCAAGCATCATTCCGGCAAGCACCAGAAGCGAAGTCCATTGCGGCCCGCGCAGCATGAAGGCGAGGACCGCCCCCACCAGGACGATCTGGACTACGCCGCGAAGCTCGGCAACCGGCAATTCCTTCAGCAGGCCCGGAGCGCGCCTGCGCGCCAGCAGCATGACAGCCAGCGCCAGCAGAGCAGTCACCACGCATTCTGCTATACCGAGCGCAATCTGCGAATGGAAGAAATGATTAAGCACGCAGCACCTCCGCGGCAGAGCCATAGGCGCTTACTCGTCCTGACTCAAGCGCGAGCACTTTGTCTGCCATTACACGGGCCTGCTCGATGCTGTGCGTCACCCACACACAGGTCAGATGGCGCTCGCGAATCAGCGATTCCAGCAAGGACTGGACCCCAAGTCGCGCGGCATCGTCAAGCGCCGAGGTAGGCTCGTCGAGCAACAGAACTTCTGGATTGTTGACCAGCGCGCGCATGATGGCGACCCGCTGCGCTTCGCCTCCGGAGAGCGTGAGCACATCGCGCGTCGCAAACCCAGACAGGCCAACATGCGTGAGTAGGTCATCAATTTCGGTTGATGGAATCATCCGGCCGTGCTGTCTGGGGCCAAAGATGACATTCTCTGCAACAGTTCCGGGAAAGAGATAAGCCCGCTGCATGACGATGCCCACGCGACGACGCAATTCGCGCGGTGGTAGCGTTCTTACATCCGTCCCGTTCAACAAGACCGTCCCATTGGTTGGCTCATCGAGCCGGTTCAACAATCGCAGCAGCGTGCTCTTGCCTGAGCCGCTGGGGCCGACGACAGCGATCACCTCACCGCGCGCCAATTCAAGGCTCACATCGGCAAGCAGGAAGCGCGATGCAGGCGGCGGGAGCACGCGTCCAAGTTGTGAGCAGGCGAGCATGGGGACTGGCATTTATGCAGTTTACGCGTGCGAATGCGTGCGGATCCTTAGAGGCCTACGCTCATGCGCGTGCGCGGGTCGAGATAATCGCGCAGCGCATCGCCGATGAAATTGAATGAGAGCACGCAGAGCATCAACGCAATCGCCGGAAAGATCACCATGTGAGGGGCGTCGAAGAGATACAGGCGTCCATCGTTCAACATCGACCCCCAGCTCGATGAAGGTGGAGGCACGCCCAAGCCGAGAAAACTCATCGTGCCCTCAGCCAGAACAGCGCCCGCCATGCCGATGGCCGACTGCACAATCACAGGCTGCAGGATGTTCGGCAGAATATGGCGCGTGAAGATGCGTAAGTCACTCGCTCCCAACGACCGCGCGGCTTCCACAAATTCGCGTTCACGCACGGCCAGCACCTGCGCCCGCACGAGGCGGGCATAGCCTACCCATCCGCCAATCGAAAGAGCAAGAATCAGATTGATCAGCCCGGGTCCAAGGAAGGCGACAAATGCAATCGCGAGCAAAATTCCAGGCAGCGCAAGAAACGCATTCATCAAAAAAATGTTAAGCGCCGTATCGAGGATGCCACCGTAATACCCTGCCAGGCCGCCGAAGATCAGCCCTAGCGATAGCGAGCAGACCACCACCGAACTCGACACCAGCAGCGACAACCGCGCTCCGTACAGCGTGCGGGAAAAGGTGTCACGTCCCAACTCATCGGTGCCGAACCAGTGTGTCTGTCCCGGCGCCATGAGCCGGTGATTCAGATCAATCGCCGCGGGACTATAAGGCGCAAGCAATGGAGCAAACAGCGCTATTCCGATAAACAAAATGAGCAGTGCTACACCAATGACGGCAAGCGGCTGCCTGCGAATGGTCCTTGAGAGAAGGGAAGTAGTGGCCAAAGATGAGAGTAGCGCAATCCGGATCATTTCACCCAAATTAATGGGCAGTGACGTTCAAAGATTCCTTACAGAGCCTCACACCGAGCGAATGTGGCGCTTGGCATTTGGTGTTTCTCCATATTCACCGCTCATTTACTTTCTCTTAACAAAACGCCGCATTGCTCCCTGCTATCAAGCGTATGGAGGTTAGAATGAAACCCTATGTGCTGTTAGCAGCAAGCGCCGCAATTGCCGCGACGCTTCTTTCCCCGGTGCGTTCAGCAGCGGAAGACGACTATCATGGCGAGCATCGCATCAAGCATGTGCTGCTTCTGAGCATCGACGGAATGCACGCCGTTGATTTTCTCAATTGTTCTCGCGGCATAGATGGCGTGAATGGCGGCGACCCTTACTGCCCCAATCTCGCAGCCCTTGAGCATAATGCCATCAACTACACTGCGGCGTCCACTTCGAAGCCATCAGATTCTTTCCCGGGGCTGATGAGTATCGTCACCGGCGCCACTCCCAAAACCATGGGAGTCTATTACGACGTGGCCTATGACCGCTCACTCGATGCGCCGGCTAAGACTACCGGCAACGGTGTGGCCGCCGGACCTTGCACGCCCTTTGGTCTACCGACCGGCACCACGACTGAATATGAGGAAGGCATCGACCGTGATCAGACAAAGGTGAACGGCGGCGCGCCCGGAGCCGGCCTGACTGACGGCGGAATCGCCTCCATCGATCCGCAACGTCTCCCGCGCGATCCCGCTGCGGGCTGCGCTCCTGTTTATCCCTGGAACTTCGTGCGTGTAAACACCATCTTCGGCGTTATCCATGCTGCCGGTGGCTACACCGCATGGTCTGACAAGCACCCTGCCTACTCGTCTGTTGCAGGCCCGGGCGGAGTCCTCGACGACTTCTACGCTCCGGAAATCAACTCCGACGTCATCGGGTTGCCCGGCGTCAGCACATCTGAAGGAATTTCCTGCGCTGCAGTGCGCGATCCCAGCTCGGACCTCACAGCGTGGACAAACAGTTTTCAAAATATCCAGTGCTATGACTCCTTGAAGGTCAATGCTATCGTCAGGGAGATCCATGGCAGACGCACAACGGCGCTGCGGCCAGGATGCCGACAATTTTCGGCATGAACTTCCAGGCCGTCAGCGTCGGACAAAAGCTGATTGAATCCGGCGTTAAAGGGGGTTATCTAAATGCTGCAGGCGCGCCTTCGGCCTCGCTGCTCTCCGAGATCGAATACGTCGATGCTGCGATTGGGGACATGGTCAATGCACTGAAAGACACAGGCAAACTCGAGGACACTTTGATCATTATCACGGCAAAGCATGGACAGTCGCCGATCGATCCCAATCTCTACAAGGCACACCCCGGAAAAACCGGCAACGGCACATCGCCGGCGACCGTGCTCGAGAACCTTTTGCCTGATTCCGAATCGCCTGCGAACCCAAACGGTATTGGCCCAACGGAAGATGATATTTCGCTCCTGTGGCTCAAGTCGGGCACAGATGTGGAAGGCGCTGTCCAAACGTTGGAGCAGAATGCAACAGCCATCGGACTGGGCCAGATCTTCTATGGCCCAAGCGTTGCACTCAACTACAACAAGCCAGGACTTGGGCCTGGCCTCGACCCACGCACGCCCGACATTATCGTCACACCGAACATAGGTGTTACCTATACGGGCAGCGCCGCAAAGCTAGAAGAACATGGCGGCTTTTCGCACGACGACACCAATGTCATGCTGCTGGTATCGAACCCATCCATCAGGCACAAGTCGGTGTCGACATTTACCACGACCTCGCAAGTGGCTCCAACTATCCTTGATGTGCTAGGGCTTAACCCCAACGTATTGCAAGCGGTAGAGATTGAGGGCACAACCGCACTGCCGGAGGTTAATTCGGCGCTGGATAAGTAGCAGATTTGTTGGAAAACAAAACGGGCGGAAGCTGAATAAGCTTTCGCCTGTTCTTTTTTGTGAAACTGTTGAATAAGCTAATAGCAACCGTGAGGCTCACACCGAAAATCATGGCGTTGAAGGCGTGTTTGTCCGGGGTCCAGCTCAGCCGACGAAGTCCACGTTCACGGGATGGGGAATGATTCCACGCTCATGTCCGAGTGCCAGCAGTTTACGAATTGCCTCGCGCCCGTCCTCGCCGTAGTTCAGCGTGCGCTCATTTACGTACATGCCAACAAACTTGTCGGCGAGACTTGGATCGAGATCACGCGCAAATTGCATGGCGTACGACAGCGCCTCTTCACGGTGATCGAGACCATGCTGAATGCTGTCGCGCAGCGCCTGCGTTACCTTGAACATCACATCGTTGCCCAGCGAGCGCCGTATGGCATTCCCGCCTAGAGGAAGAGGAAGTTTTGTTTCCTCGCGCCACCATTGACCCAGATCGATAATCTTGTGCAGACCGCTCTGTCCATAGGTGAGCTGACCCTCGTGAATAATCAATCCTGCCTGAAAATTGCCTGCCAGCACTTCCGGGATAATTTTGTCGAAGGAAACAACCGCGGTCTCGACTTCGGGAGCAAATAGTTTCAGCGTCAGATATGCAGTTGTCAGATTACCCGGTACGGCGATCTTCACTTTCTTAACAGCATTCAAGGAGAGCCTATGGCTCGCCACGATCATCGGTCCGTAGCCTTCACCCACTGAGCCGCCGCATGCCATCAGCGCGTAATTGTCCTGAATGTAAGGATAGGCGTGGAACGAAATCGCCGTTACGTCATAGAAAGCTTCGTGCATCGCCTTCTGGTTCAGCGTCTCGATGTCGCAGAGGGTATGAGTAAACTTGTAGCCGTTCACGCGAATCTTGTTCGTCGCCAGCCCATAGAACATAAATGCGTCATCGGAGTCCGGACTGTGTGCGATCTTTATCTCGCGCAGGTGCGAATGCGAATCGGCAGATTCAATCTTTGATGAGGAAGCGGATGCAGTCACTGCAGGGTGGTTCCTTTCTACTTCAGTCGTACAGGATGAGAGAAATCAGCGGTTGATTTGTTCCTTTATTTTACGCATCCGCAGCCAGCCCGCGGCAATCGCGGCAGCCAGGCAAACCTTAAGCGCATCGCCGGGAAGAAAAGGGAACACGGAAAGAGAAAGCACATTGGAATAGTTTTGATGGGTCGCCACTGCCATCCATGCGGCACCCGACGCCAGAATCAGAGCATCACCCGCCGCAGCGGCAACCAGCCCTGAAACAAAGCGGTTTCCGCGAAGCCTGCGATACGAAAAACTCACGATCGCCGCCACAAACGGATACGACATGAGATATCCGCCTGTCAGTCCCATCAGTTGTAGCATGCCTCCTGGCCCTTGCGGCGTAAATACCGGCAGTCCGGCCGCGCCTTCCACCAGATACAACACCAATGCCGCAAATGCAGCTGTTGGCTCCAACAGCAGCCCCAGCAATAGTACGGCAAAGGGCTGTAGCGTCATGGGCACGGGAGTAAAGAACAGCGGCACGGAAACATGCGCGCAGATAGCAACCAACGCGCTCCCGGCAACAACGGAAAGGATCCAGCGGGTAGCCGCATTTGTCCGTGCGCTGAAGGCAACGGCCGATGATGCTGAGGTCTGCGCCATAGATTGATCTTCTCCTTCTAAGGTTTAGAATCCGACTTTGTAACGGCCTGCGGTTCTTCCAAAATTTCTGGATGCTGCTGCCGTTGTGCCTCGTGCCTGCGAATGTGCCGGGCCACAGCAATAGCCGTCCAGGAGAGCGCAACAATGCTCAACACGAAAACAACATAAAGCACACGCATGGGCAAACTTGAGGATAACAAACTTGTTCGGTGCTATTCGAGACATTCATCAATCCATTTCAGATATGCCGCGCAGCCCCCGTCCAACTTTAGAACCACAAATTCAGGTACATCATATGAATGTAGCCTGCGTACTGCCGCTTCCAGCGCCTCCAGCTTTTCCGCACGCGTCTTGATCAGCAGCAACACCTCCTGCGCTTCCTCAATGGCGCCCTTCCATCGATAAATGGAAGCCAGGCCGCCAACTATATTTACACAAGCCGCCAGTCTCTCTTCCAACAGTGTCCGGGCAATCCGTTTCGCCTCTTCCATCGAAGCCACAGTCGTGAACGCAATCCGATAGGGTTCCATACATTTCATCCATTAAAAATGTAGCGGAACCGGGCTGATGGAAGGGCAGGTATTTTGCAATGTGACTGCTTTTTAGCTGAAGATAATTTGCCGATATTGGTTCCTTTTCTCTATTAAGAAGAACTTCCACTTGACGCGGCAAGTGGAAGAAAAATTTACTGAATAGGGTGAAGGAGGCTGTCAAAGTCTTGTTGAATTGCAGAGTGGCGAATTTGTGTGCTCTGAGGATGAACAAGTAAATGAGCTGCCGGTAATCCGATCATGCGTGTTCCTGGCACCGCGCATCGAAGTTGAAGAGAAGGTGAACATAGGGCAGTGAAGCAACTCGCACAAAACTCGACCCTCATCCGCATCGCAGGATTTCTCTACCGCATGCGCCGCCGCATCGCTACGGCCGCAGCCGTTGCTCTCGCGATTTTTCTTGGATACCACGTCATCGCCGGACAGAATGGTGTCACTGCATACGAACAAAAGCGTATAGAAGACAAGGAACTACAAAAGCAGATCCAGCAGTTGCAGGATGAGAATGCCCGGATGAAAGACCACGTCGATCACCTGCAGAACGATCCCGACGTCATCGAGCACGAAGCGCGCGCCCGCCTCCACTACACCCGTCCTGGCGAAGTTATTTACACTTTGAATGACAAACCAGCCGACAAGACACAGCCTGCACCAGCAGCAAAATAGCCATAGGAAAAACGAGGAGCCGGAACTCAAATCTCAATCCCGGCATCTCAATCAACAACATGCAAGTACGTCTCCTCATTTCTCTCTTACTACTGACTGCAACGGCAACGCGAGCACAGCAATTCCCAAATGATCAGCAACAAAAGCTTCTCGAACTTACCAACCAGGCGCGCATCGAGCAGGGTCTGCCACCTTTGCATTGGGACCCGTCCCTTGCTGCCGCTGCACAGGCCCACGCGCAGAAGATGTTCGATCAGCATTCTCTCTCTCATCAATTGCCAGGCGAGCCGGACCTCCAGGCCCGCGCAGCGGAGGCCGGAGCGCATTTCCGTGAAATTGCTGAGAACGTCGCCATGGGCAATGGCGCCGAAGGCGTACAGAAGGAGTGGATGAAATCGCCGCCACACCGCGCCAACATTCTTGATCCCAGGCTCACCAACATTGGCATCGGAATTGTCGAGCACGCCGGCTACTGGTACGCAGTCGTCGACTTCGACAACGCCGTCCAGAATCTAGCCTCCAACCAGATCGAGCAAAAAATCGCCGCCCTCCTCAGTCAGCGCGGTATTGATCCATCCCGCTCGCCCGCTGCGGCCCGCAAGGACTGCGCCGCCGACGAAGGTGACCTCAGTGGGACGCATCCGCTTTTCATCATGCGCTGGGAGGGAACAAACCTGGACCGTCTGCCCGGCCCGCTGGAACAGCGACTCGCCAGCGGCAGATACAAGGCTGCATCCGTAGGCGCATGTGGCAACCAGGTAGCTGGAAACCAAGGCTTCACCACCTACCGCATCGCTGTGCTGCTCTATTAAAAAAATCACCGGCAGATGACTGCCGGTGGCGCAATGAGGTGACTGACGGTGCAGATCATTAGAACCATACCTGTCTACTCACCAGAACTATGCGGATTTCAGGCGCTGGTGTTCAGGCACGCATCGAATAGTGGCGTGGCGATTGCTTCTGTTTCAATCTTTTTTGAGTGAGCTGCGTCTTTCGCTATCGTCCCGTTTTCGCTTTGCGCGCCTCGGCTTCCGCCAGCCATCCTCGGCGCAATTTATCTGCGGGAATACTGGACATGTACGGCTTGATGTCAAGAATGGGTGTTCCATCCAGCATGTCCACGCCGCGAACGTGCAGGTCAGAGTTTTCGCGGCGCAGTAATTCCACAACTGTAAGGCCAATTGGATTGGGACGACGCGGCGAGCGTGTCGCGAACACTCCATGAGGCCGTTCGTCGAAGGGAGGCGACCCCATCAACTCGAAATCGTGCGAGCGGTCAAACTGCCAGATGACGAACAGGTGCGAGAATCCCTCAATGTCTGTAAGCCCGGCCTCGAATTCTCGCAGAATTCTCAGCACTCCTTCAGCATCGTGCTTCGTGTTAAGTCCTTTCGGAATCGAAGCAGTGTCCTTATAAGGGCTACTTACATATCCGATTGGTTCAGCAGCAAACATATAGGCCCCGTGCCTCCAGCTACTCCGCGCCTTCACCGGCGCGAGTTGGTTCAATCTGCAATGCGTTGTTGAACCGGTTGAAGTAGTTGAACAATCCAATCGCCACCATCAACTCGATTATCTCGCCTTCATCATAGTGCGACTGCAGCTCGTCAAACAGAGTATCGGACACGTTATTTGAATCGAGCGTCATCTGCTCGGCGAGGTGCAGCGCGGCTTTTTCGGCGCCGGTAAAATCGTCGCGCTCTTCTTAAATCCGCGAGGTTCTCGATCTGATTGGACAACCAGCCGAGCTTCTGCACGATTTGCGTGTGCGAGCCAAAGCAGTACACGCAGCGGTTAATTTGCGAAGTCCGCACAATCACCAGTTCCTTGAGCTTGACCGCAAGAGTGCCCGTATTCAGGACCTCCTCGAAATGGGCGATCATTGTTTCGAAAATCTCGGGACGGTTCGTCATGGTGCGGAACATATTCGGCACATTGCCGCGCATCCGCATGTAGCGGTCATAAAGGGTGGCAGTAGAAGCAGGAACTTCGCTGCGGCGCTCGCGGGAAATACGAGGTGCGGTCTTCAGCATGGTAAAGTCTCCTCAGGTCTGGCGAACAAACCAGACTAAACGAATCGGCGAGCAAAGCGCCAAGCCAAAGGCTGTGACATGTGACAGTGTTGCAGCAATTCAATCAGGGAAAATCTGCGAATCCAAAGTCAAGAAGAGAAGCCGCTTCTTTTGACTCAGCCAAAAGCATTTGATATAAAAACTTAGGCGAAATGCCATTCCCGCCAGACACTCCTCAGTAGCTCAATGGCAGAGCATTCGGCTGTTAACCGAAGGGTTGTAGGTTCGAGTCCTACCTGAGGAGCCAGACTCCTTTTAAAATCAATCACTTAAAAAGATGATTTCGGCAGATACCCCAAGCTTTACCCATTTATTTGGTGACTACAACCGTGGCACCAGGTGCTACCGTTACGTCCGTCCAACTGATGGCGATGCCCTCTGCAATTGTCGAGTGCTTTGCAGAGACCGCCTTTCCATCGACCTTCACATCAGTGAGAGTTCCGGGGAATTCCGCGCGCCAACTCAGTGCCGGGCCGGAAGTATTTTTCAGCAGCGTCGTCGAGGTGCCTGTGTGGGTCACGTCGAGCTGGTTTTGCAGGATGGAGACTCTGGTGAGCGCGGCTTGATCGTGGCCGGTTGGCAGTCTTGAGATTGTGCTGATGTCGTAGTCGCCGCTGATCGGGCCGGGCGAGAGGCCAATGACTCCGCTGACGATGGCCGCAATCACTGCATAGGAAACCTCGGGGTATTCGCGGCGATTGTTCTGCGGACTGCTGATGTCTGCGAGTGTCTGGTAGGCGGCTTCGTTTCTTCCATAACGGAAGAGGGTAAGAGGAACATAGCTCTCTTCCTCGATGTTGATCTTCTTCCAGTATGTAGGCGAGGAAATGTAGTCGAGCGCGCCGCGAATGTGGGCCGGATCTTTTGCGGCGCCGAAGTACAAGACGAGAGTGTCGCCCGATCCGGATCCTCTTTGGTCTTTGTGGATGATGCCGAAGTAGTGGTGGCCTTGCTCTGACCATCCAACATGCTCTAGCAGGGACTGGATGGCGTCTGCTTCCGGCTGCATCTTTTGCGCGAGCGCTTTGTCGTTTGCACTTGCGATCTCGTTGAAAGAGCGTATCGCTCGATACTCTGCTGCGAGCAGATCTGTGCCGAAGATGAAATCTTTTGTGCCTTCGGTATAGCTGGGAATGCCGCGCGAATGAACGAAACGGCCTTCTGTCTGCCGCTGGTTGGCAATGCGAGGCCGCGTCAGAATCTTATCGGGCGTGAGCTGCCACGACTGGATGTAATCGCTCATAGTGATGCGGAAGAAACGCCGGAAGACTGGATCGCGGCGATAGGTTTCGTCTCCGGTCCAGCGCCACATGCGGACAGATGCGTCGAGGACATCAAAGTTTGCGGGCAGATTGAACCAGAAGTCGTTGTCGGAAACATAATCGGCTGAGGAAGGACGACCTTCGCCGTCGATCTCCCAGTATGCTGCCCAGTCGCGCGACTTGGCTACGGATTGTGCGAAGAGGCCGACCATGTTTCGGTTTGCCGCAGACAATCCGAGCGCGGCTGCGCCTTCGGTCTGGTGTGAGACGTCGCGCATGCAGAAGGCGTTACGTCCGGGAAGAGCAGCTTCGCACCACGGGCCCATCGTCTTTGAGCCAGCTCGGCTGTATATGAGCGCTTGGCTCTTCGCCCATGCGAAGGATTGCGTAAGCCACGGGATCGATGACGTGAATCCGAGCGGTGATGAAGACGCCGGCTGTTGCGCTGCCAGATGGCTTGCAGCGACGAGGACTGCAGCCAGAAAATATCGACTCTTCATTCTCATACTGAAAATAGACGACCTACCGCAGAGCCAAAATGATTCCGGGCGAGGAGAGATCGCCCTTCGACACAGTACGTAAACCAAAGCTTCGCAGATTTGCCTCCGTAAGTTGAAGCCTCTGACCGTCAATGCGAACACGATCGGTCACGTCCAACGCTACATCGCTTGCGAGGTCCTGGGCGAGGATCCGCTTGCCTGCTAGCGGCTTGTCAAAGATTAGGCTGAGCGTTGCGCAAGAGCCGAAGACGCCGATTGGTCCCTGTGCGTCGCCTACGTTTAGCTCGACGTTCGCTAGGGGCATGTACCACGCGCGACCGGGGCGCGTCCGCTCCTGTATGCCGACTGCGACTGCGCCGTTGGGAAACTTCGATACGAAGACGAATGGCTTTTCACCACTGGATGTCACGCGAGGCAGCGCGATGTTGCGTGCGATGCATGCTGGCGCTCCCTGATGCGTTGTCAGGCCGACCAGATCTGTTTCCCATGTCTGGCCGCGCTCGAAGGTCCAGCTGTCTGTCAGTATTTCATTGCTGACTTCGATACTTCCACTTCCTGCTGCGAAAGGCGGCGCAATGCGCTGCCAGCGCAGAGCACGGACCACTTCGTCCATCCGGCGCTTGGCTTTACGCGGTCCATTAAAGAACAGGTCTGTGTCGGGGCCTGGACGCAAACCATCGAGAGGATGGCGAAGAACGCCCATGGTGCACCCAATGACGGCGGCAACGTAGACCTCATCTTCGACGTTGAGAAGCGCGTGCACATTGGTCTGCCCCTGGGCGCCTTTGAGCATTTCCGCGAGACGATCGAGCGTCGTTGGCAGCGAGAGAATCGAAGTTACGTCATAGGTACGGTACACATCAGTATGTGCGAGAATCTGCTGACGTCGAGAGCCTCGGAACTGCGTACCGAATCTTCCATCGCGGTGCCAGTCACCATTCAACGGCGGCTCGCCATGAACGTGCTCGAATTGGAGCTGCGTATGCTCTGACTTGCGCACATCGACGAGATGAAACTCTGGATCGCCGATATCGATTTTCCAGTAGCGGACATCGGCATCCTGACTTAGCATCTCGAGACGTTCATCTTTGATGCCGCCTGGAGTGTTGCGGCACCACAGAGCGGCTCCGCGCCAGTCTGCAGCTTGAATGGCCTTGTTCAAGCCTGCAAGGCGTTCGGCTGGCGAACCTGAGAATGATGGAAACTTCGCTGCATCGAGCTCGAAGGTTGCTGTACCGCCGGACTCCCATCCGTCATCGAGCATGAGGTACAGGTCTTTGCGGATGCGAGGAAAGAATGCGTGAGCCCATCCGTCTTTGCCAAGAAGCACCTGCTCGTTCATTGCGTTGTGCGCGAGCCGGCTATCGGAGTCGCCTTCGAGAATCTCCGGTGAAAGCTCTTGAAGATGGTGCCCGTACATGTAGTTCTGAACAGCCCAGGTGCACCAGTAGTTCGGTGCTCCGCTGGGTGTTTCGGGAATCAGGTTCACGCCTGTCTTTGAGGCTGAATACTTGAGGGTGGGCAGCCCATCGGCGAAAGCCGCCAGCGCCGTCGCGGCTCCGCTTAGGACAAAGTTCCTCCGGTTCACATGCGATCCTTCGAGTAGATTTTCTTTCTTTGCAGGATTGACACGGCGCATGTTGCTCATCAGCATACGCCGCATGCCTGTTCTAGAAGGTGAAGTGGAAGCCAAGCTGGAGTTGTCTTGGGTTTCCATTGGTTCCACCGATCTGCCCAAAGTTGGAGTCTGAGAGATTGGTGTCCGGATTTGAATAGTGTGGTGTGTTGGTGAGGTTGAAGGCATCGACCTGCACAGTTACCCTCATCGACTCGTGAATCGTTTCCGATTTTGCGAGCGAAAGATCAGAGTTGTAGTAGCCGGGTCCGTGCACTTTGCCCGCACCCGAGTTGCCGAGTTGGAACGGCGCGGGCGTGGTGAAACAGTTTGTGTCGAACCACTCGCCTACGGAACCGATGGTCCGGACCGAGGGGCAAGTTACATTGGCGCGATTGGTTACGCCGCTTCCGAGGTTGTCATACGCTGCCTTAAACGTAAGGGGCGTGCCTGACTGCAGCTTGGTGATGGTACTCAACTGCCATCCTCCGAGCAACAGTTGCGTCGGCCGCGAAGCATTTGAGGCCCACTGCTGGCCGCGTCCAAAGGGTAGCTGGTAGACGAGGGCGGCAATGAAGTTCTGCGGAACGTTCGGAGCCTGATTTGTTCCCTCGCCGCGATTGTAGCGATCATCGAGCGGCCACCAGACACTCATGTCGTCGATCTCTTTCGACCACGTGTAGTTCACGCGCCCGGTGAGACTGCGGGTAAAGTTGATCCTCATCTCGGCTTGCAGGGCATGGTAGATGGAAGATCCGTCCGCGCCCGCGTAGCCGATGTTCGTTGCGTACTGATCGCCTGCTGGGTCGAAATACTGGTATGGGAGGCGCGAGTTAAACGGCGTGTCTCCTGGAGGCGGAGTGTTGATGTTGTAGCGGCGGAAGAGATGAATGCCGCGCGTTCCCACATACGTCAGACTGAAAGCCGTGGCATCGGTGATCTTCTGCTGCACACCGGCGTTCCACGCATAGGCGACGTCCGGCTGCATGTTCTTGTTCATGAAGCTGACGGAAATGCCGGGCGGTGGTGCGATCGGCGCGTTGGTTGGGGTTGGGATGTATTGCGGCAGTCCTGTGACACTTAATGGCGTAAGCGGAATGTTCCGCTCCTGTGCGGGATTGGTGAAGACTTCGAAGAACGGGAAGTTCCGTTCTAGGAAGCCGCCCATGGCTCCGAAGTTTCCGGGGAAATGCGTGACGCCAAAGGCGCCTGTGAGGGTGGTGTTGCTGTTTCCGGGTGTGTAGGTAAAGCCGACTCTGGGCGACCATCCGCCATAGTAGTTGTTGACGTCAGGCGCGCGGTTGCTGCTGGTGGCAAAGTCGAGTACGCCATTGGCGAGATCGAAGTTCGACTGGTGATTATCCTTGTCCACGGCAGGGGTGATGAGGTCCCAGCGCAGCGCGAGAGTGAGTGTCAAGTTGCGTTTCACGCGGTATTGGTCTCCTGCATAGGTGCCTAGCAGAATCGCGCGGGTTGCGGGATCGGTGGCTACATAACCGCGATCGAGGTAGGAAGGCAGTCCGAGCAGGAAGCTGGCGAACTGATTGCCGCCGACGGGGTTCACGCAGTTGGGGTTCATGGTGCAGCTGCTGGTGTAGTCGGAGATGTAGGTGAAATCGCCGTTCTTGTTCGCGTCGGAATTTGTCAGCGATGCCTGCAGGCGGCGGAAATCCTCACCGAAGGTGAATGTATGCGCGCCCCATACTTTGGTGAGGTTATCGGTGATCTCGTAGGAGTTGCTGATGCGGTGTGAGTTGGTCCAGCCCTGCGAGCCGGTTGAGGCAATATTGCCGATGCTGAAGTTACCCATGCCGGTTGCGCCGAAGGCGGCGTCATTGCCGTTCGGAATGCCGAGAGCGGTATTCTCGTTCGTGCCCAGATCATTGCCGTAATCCTGGGTGTAGAAGCGATTGAAACCGAAGCGCAGCTCATTGAGCATGGTGGGAGAAAATGTGCGGTTGTAACCGATAACCGCATTGTGATTGCGGCTCTTCGCGTTTACGTCGCCGATTTGGATGAACGGTGTACCTGGCGACGGCGCTGACAGGTCGCGACGCTGATAGGATTCGCGACCGAAGATCCGGTCTTTTTCGGTGAGCTGATAATCGGCCTTGACGTCGAACTGGTGGTTGTCGTCGGGCTCGACGGTATTGGCCTTGTAGTTATTGCTGATGCTGGACTGATCGGTTGCCGCCGGCCAGATTGTGTTTCCGGAAACCATATTTGCGGAAGCCGGATCGAAACGGTTTGCGGGAATTTGCCAAGCGTCTCCCTGCGGCGTGCTGACAGTTGGAAATGGCTGCTGCGTTTGTGGATCGAAGATCGGATTCGGGAACTGGCTCTTCAGGAAGGTGCCTTGCGTCATCAACTCTGTTGGCACGGTAAGGATGTAGTTGATGCCGTTGCTAAGCAGGAGCCCCTGATAGTCGAGGAAGAAGAAGGCTTTATTCCGGATGATGGGGCCGCCGAGCGACCCTCCGAACTCGTTGGCGCGGTATAGAGCCTTGGTGGTTGCGCCCCAGTTGTGCGCGTTCAGTACATCATCGCGGAAGAACTCATAGGCGGAACCGTGAACGGCATTGGTGCCGGACTTGATGAAGGCGTTGACCTGGGCTCCGCCGTAGGTGCCCACGGTGATGTCGGCGTTGTTGGTGGAGATCTTCATCTCCTATATCGAATCGAGTGGCGGAGTGACGTTGATGAAGGCGTTCAGCAGCTCCATATTGTTTACGCCGTCGAGCGTGTAGGTGGTGCCACCCCAAGGCATTCCGTTCACGCTGGCGGTGATGGGGCTAAAGGATCCGGCGCCCGCCGCTGCTTCAGGCGCACTGCCGAAGCCGGCTCCGACCGATCCGGGTACTGTCTGAACCAGTTGAGAAAAAACGCGCCCGTTCAGAGGGAGGGTCTTCACCTCTTGTCCGCTGAGGACTTCTCCCAGAGATGAACTGGTGGTGTCGATCAGTGCGTTGGCGGCTGTCACCGTGGCGGACTGGTTGGCAGTGCCAACCTGCAGGGTAATCGGCAGCGGCGTGGTGTTGTCTACGGTCACCACGATTCCCTTCGAGATCATCGTCTGCATGCCGGGTGCTGCAATGGCGATCTGATAGTTTCCCGGCGGCAGGTTGTTTGCCTGGTAGTTGCCTTGGGAGTCGCTCACTGTCGAGGAGCTGATCCCAGTGTCCTGGTTAGTGACGGTCACACTGGCATTTGCGATGGCTGCGCCAGTGGAATCGGTTACTGTCCCAACGATGCGCCCACTTACGCCCTGGGCAGCAGACATGGGGTTGCAGCCAAAACAACAAGAAGCGCGAATATTCTCCAGTGACCCAAGTCAATTACTTTGCGCCGGTATATGTCCTGAAATCTCATCTTGACCTCCTACCTCGTCGTCTTATTGGCCTTCCGAACACTCGCAACGCTAAAGATCAAGATGAAGAATGCGCCAGTTACCCGGGGATACGAAACGGCTTCATCTGGCGTTTTCCTTAACATTCCGCTACGTTTCACCCTGTTACAGGGCACGTTACATGCGTCTGGAGAGGGCTTTCTCGCGCAGGGCGCGAGAAATTGCCCAATACATGAAGCAGGGTTTGACTCACATCTAAACCAGAAGGTGAGAGGTGGGGGGATATTCTAGGGCCTGCGACAGATAAGGTTAATGCGATGGACCAGCGCCCGCAGTGGGTTCGGGTTTTGCAGGTTGAAGGCGATGGACGGAAATCAGGTCAGCGCCCAAAACCTGGTAACCCTTCGCCATCTGGACGCGCACTAAAGCCTGAAACGGCAGGGGTTCTTTTTTGTTGCTGTTCATTCTGTCGAGGACGTTATTCAGGCGTTCGACTCCCTGCTTCGAAGTGGCAAACATGGCTGCTCCTTCGGTCCCCTTGGTATCGAGGCCACCGATAATGGCGATCCACCGCCCTGGCGTAACACCGGGAGCGATGGTGATGAGGCTGTAATCTGCGGTCAGAACCTTACTCGTCTGATCGCGCTCAGTGCCGTAGGTTGATGCTTCTCCGTCGCGGGGATGCGCATCCAGAATCTGCGCTCGCCATTGTTGGTGGTGCTGGTCAGGATTGCTATAGCTGAAGTCGCCAGCTGCCATCAACTGGGCGACGGCGGGATTCTGGAAGGGCGAGCTCAAAAGGATGACATTGTGCTGGTTCAGGTGATCGGGAGTTACATCGCGGCTGGACTTCAGGGTCGGTTTCACGCCCATGCGACCCAACAGGCCCGCCAGCATTCCAACCGCCTCAAGCTCTCCTGTGCCTGTGTATCCGTTCTCGTAGTAGAGTTGGCCGGCTTTGGCGACGATCTCGGGGTTTGCAGCAAACTCACGCGCCACATGAGGATCGACCACAGCGCCCCGGCTATCGATGGCGCCATGCCGGAAGCGGAAGAGGTCGTTTGAGTCGTCGAGCAGAAAGACGGCGTCGGGGTACGCAATAACGGGCGAGGCATCGCTGCCGAGAAAGCGCGCCCAGAAAGATTCCACTACTCCATCATTAGGAACTGCTACTGCTCCGGTTGCGCTAAGGCGTTTCTCAGTTCGCCAACCTCCTAGCCAATAGCCAAAAACGGCCATCGCGATTGCCGCAGCGACGACGAACCCCCATCGCGATCGGATTGGCTTTGCTTGTTTTTCGGTTGTCTTCTCGGCGGACGCTTCAGTGGCAGAGTCTGCGATAGCTTCGAGATCGCTCAGGGCTGGAAGAGAAGCGGGCATCGCTTCAAAGGTGGGGATGTAGTGTCCTTTCGGGAACTGGATCAGGATTGGATCGCGGTTACCTTCGACGTCGTAATACTCCTTGAGCTTGACTCTGAGCCGATGGCTTTGCACCCGTACGATTGGATCCAATTTGGGGTCAAAGTCAGGCTTGCGACCCATGCCTCGACGCCGATGGTGTATTCCTTTAAGCTCTCGGCTGCGCCGCTGATCGTTTTGTCAGTTAAAAACTGAAACAGAAGCTGCAGGGTTGCAGCATTTCGGAAGGTAGTGGATTGAACTACGCGACGAACCTGCTCCTTGCAATCTTCAATCGACGGTTCATTTGCGGGCGCATGCGCCAATGCGTCGACGTTTGCCAAGCCGGTCCTCAAATCTTCCCCGCAAGAAAAAATCGTAGCATCTGGTGCAGAAACGGAGCAACTTGAGACAGTCCTTGAGGTGTGGGGTTTAAGAGTCCGTGGGATCAATTCCGTCATAGAAACGGGCTATCGACGGCTACACCTGATCAGAGGCTATGTTTCATCGCACGTTCTTCAGATTCGCAGCGCTCATGGCTGTGGCATCCACAATGATGGCTTGCAAGCTCAACCGCCTATGGAACCGCTGTGCTTGTTAACGCCTACAGAAGATTCGACGCATGGCACGCCATGCACGCTTTGATTGCACGACGTTATTGGTGGTGCCAGCGTCGCTTCTATAGGCGAAAGAATTCGCGCTAATTTCGGCTGCTGGTATCGAGGTCCTGTCTGACTGTGCCCTATGAAACAGGAACTGAAAAGGAAACCACCCAAGGCCAAAAAATATTGCAAGCGACGAACTAAGACGTGCATGAAGGAAATCTAAATGAACGATTAGCCGCGTACCAGAATATTCATCTCGTTACAATCGGAACTACATTCTTGAACTATTCAAAAATGCTCAAAAACAGATCGAAATTTGCAGCCATTGCGTCCTCTCCTGTGTTTTTCATTTTTAAAGGTTTGCTGTTCCGAGTTGTTAGTGCCTCCCGATCCTTACTGCCCTGATCCCGGAATCACCGATGTTGTGACGTTTGTCACTGTTCCTATTCTTCTAGTTTGTATCGCTTTTTTTTGCCAGCTATATTCCAGCACGGCGCTTCCCGTATTGATCCCAACACATCTCTGCGATGCGAATAGAATCGGGCCTAGTTTGAAGGCCCGAGATTGCAGTTGCCATCGGTCGGGGCCGTATACAGAAGAGCGGCGCCGGATAGTAGAACGAAATAGTCTTGAAGGACGCGACCACCGCGATATGTATCACGGGGCAGCCGCGCGCGCCTTGATCAGTTCGTCGAGATAATCCGGGTTGGCTTCGTCCCGCACCAGATGTGGGTAGCGGTCGCCGCCGTGGTAGTCGACCTTGCACGTCCGGAAGTAATCGTCGACAACAACCAGAAGCTCGATAGGATTCGACGTCCCATTGGCGGATTTGATGGCATCCTCGAGCCCGTCATGCGTATAGACGCGGCCGTTCACACCAACCACTTTCATCCCTGACGTAATGCCGGCTTTGTATGCGGGACTTCCTACGATCGAATCCGTAACTGTGCCATCCTCGCTGAGCTGGAGTCCGATCGAATAGACATCGCCCGGGTTGCCGCGCCGTCCTTGCAATTTCGAAGGCTCTCCGTTGTAGACAATCTTCCATCCGGCGTTTTCGATTCCTCCTACGGGCGCATCGGGCGAAGTGGAGTTTAATCGCTCGCGGAAGAAGCCCGCCCAGTCATAGGGCGCGACCGCATTCAGCGCGCTCACCAGTTCATCGAAGGTGTAGGTCTTCACCTCCGGACCGTTGTTGGGTCCGCCATGAAACGCATGACAGAAATCGTCGATGGACTTCTGGCCCTTGGTCTCACGATGAATGATTGTGGCGACTTCCAGCCATACCAGATCGCCTTCATCGTAGTAATCCGTGCCGCGGCGCCAGTTGAGCCAACCGCGCGCGAAGCCAGGTATCGGTTCACCGACTGCAGTATCGAGTAGCGGACGCCATGTGCGCCCGGGACGTCCCGGGCCAAGCATCGCCGCGATTGACGCCAGGTACTCGTGATACTGCTCCGGGGTCCATAAGCCGCCGCGCGCAGCCAGCATGGGCCCGAGATAGTCTGTGAGACCCTCGTAACCCCACAGCAGGTCGGTCTTCATTGGCGTCTCAAAATCGGGAGTAGCGAGGTCGGCCGGACGGCGAAACTTGCCGTTCCACGAGTGGGCAAATTCATGTGCCAGCAGACCACCCAATGACATGCCGGCGCTGGGCATCAGCAATGTGCGTTCCGGAAGGCGGCTGTCATTCGATTCGTGATGCTCGAGCCCGAAATGCGCGACGTGATCGCTGAGCGCGAAGAGGAAGTGGTAATCGCGGTAATGGCGTGCGCCGAAGAGCTTGCCCGACTCGGCAACCAGGTTGATCATGGCCTTCTGGATCTGCGGGCTCATGTTGAGCGCCGCTTCGCTGTCCGCGGCCATGTCGATTTCATGGTGAACGGGCTCGCCCGGAGGGGTAAGGTCGATCGCGCGATAGTATTCCCCGGCAATTACAGGTGAATCCACCAAGAGATCGAGCGAAATCGGCTTGAATGAAACCTGATTTCCGGATTGAGTCGCCACAGGAAGAGGCGTGCCGAATTTCCAGCCTTTGGGCACCACCAGGGTTGCGCTATACATCAGTTGTGCGGCCGGTGTGCCCGCGGGATAGAGCACGGCTTCATTCCATTCGAGGATCATTAACTTGTCTGTGGCAGAGCCGCCGAGGGGTTCGATGAAGTCATACCGAACATCAAGCTGTGTGGCGCCGGCAGGAATGTCGACGTGGAAAGTGAAGACATCCAGCAGATCGCGCTGCCAGGGAATCGTCTTTCCATCGGCCTCGAATTTGAGACCAGTGAGATCCGAAAGTGGACCATCCGGTCCATGTTCTCCAGGAATCCATTTTGGATAGTAAAGCGTCAGCGGCCCGGGCTTGACCGGTAGCACTTCATGAACGTGTAGGATTTTCTGCTGCGTCTGCGTCGCGTCAACAGTGAGTGAGATCGCCTCACCGGATTGTGCTACGGCGGCGGGTACAGCCAGCATCGAGGCCAGAGCGAGCGGCCAAACGACGCGTTGGAGGCATCGTTTCATTTGAAGGGTCCTTATATAGAGACGTGAAATCCCCACGCGCATCATATCTCGGCGGGAATTTCCGTAGCATAATTATTTTCTGGCAAGCCTCGGGATCTTGGAATAGGGTCCCGTGCGTCCGAACCGAATTCCAAAGCTATTGCTTACGGCATCATCCTGAGAGGCGATTGGGCGGCCTTCCATCGTACTTATTCACGCGCCCGAGAGGTGGCTGTTAGGATGGCTCGAACAGAGGGGTGACTATCTCTCAAGAGACCAGGCAAAACTATGAACCTTCCTGTCGAACCTCCTATTCTTCCCATGCTTGCCAAGCGGATTGATGAACTGCCTATCGGTACCGAGTGGGTCTATGAGCCAAAGTGGGATGGCTTCCGTACTCTGATTTTTCGCGATGGAAATGAGCTTCTGATCCAAAGCCGGGATGAGAAAGCGCTGAATCGTTATTTCCCGGAGCTGATCGATCCTTTGTTAGAGCAATTGCCCAACAAGTGTGTTCTTGATGGTGAAATTGTCATATCGAGAAATGGCGCGCTGGATTTCGATGCGCTACAGCTTCGCATACATCCTGCTGCATCGCGAGTGAAACTGCTTAGTGAGCAGACACCAGCCTCTATCGTATTCTTCGACCTGCTTGCGGAGGACAATCACGATTGGAGAGAGAAGGTATTCAGTGAGCGGCGCGAAAAGCTGGAAATTATTCTCGCCGCAGCGAAGTCTCCGATTCACATCACTCCTGCCACAGATGACCTGGCCCTGGCGCAAGACTGGTTCCGGCGATTTGAGGGTGCGGGCTTTGATGGTGTCATAGCCAAAGCCAAAGACAATATTTATGAATCCGACAAGCGCACGATGTTCAAGGTCAAGCACGAACGCGATTGTGATTGCGTGGTGGCTGGTTTTCGCTGGTACCGCAAGGGCGACCGTCCTGCAATCGGCTCTCTGCTGTTAGGACTCTATGACGATTCCGGAGTATTGCAGCATATTGGAGTATGTGGGAGTTTTCCTCTCGCAAAACGGTATGAACTCGTTGAGTTCCTGAAACCCTATCGCCAGAATGCGGTCGCGGATCATCCGTGGAAGGGAGCATTCGAAGAAGAGGCCGGAGATGGCAATAGCTCACGAAGGCCAGGTGGGCAGAGCCGCTGGAGTCAGGGCAAAGATCTCTCCTGGGAGCCTATTCGATTGGAACTCGTCGCGGAAGTCGCCTATGAGCACATGCAAAGCGGCCGTTTCCGTCATATGGCGCAGTTTCGCCGCTGGCGCTTCGATAAAAAACCGGAAGATTGCACATATGAACAACTGGAAATCGTGCCACCAGAAGAACTGAAGGCAATTTTTCCGGAGAACCGCTGAATAGTTACTTCGTTGACTTGGTTTTCGATTTTCGAGGCCTGCGATTGGGATCGTCATCCGGATCGGGAGTTTCTTGATCTGGGCGCATATCCTCAGGCACATTCACGAGGTTCACCCGCACCCTTGTCCAGGTGGAAAATCTGCCGCGCATTGAATCTACGAGTACATCGGCGGGATTTAAATGCTTTGCCACTTCTGCATGTTTCGTCTTCCATCTGTCGAGACCCGCGAGGGCTGCATCCTTGTCCGGCGAATTGGCGACTACAATCAGCGGCATCTTAACGCGTGCTTTCCTGGCGCGAGAAGGTGCGACCCGGGTTCCTTCACCTGCTGCTTTGCGGAAGTGAGGCGGCCATGGAGCGTCCCCCAGGCCAGCTGCATCGTCTCTTGCGGTCATCTCAAGAAGTTTTTCCAGAGAGCCGGGATAAGCGTCCATATCGGCATGAGGATCACCGATTGCGGCAAACCGTTTTGGCACTGTAAGTACGGTGAAGTCAGCAGGATCACAATCCTGCACTTCTCCCCACGAAAGCGGAGTGGATACGCGCGCATCCGGAACAGGCCGGACAGAATAGGCGGATGCTGTCGTGCGATCTTTGGCGTTCTGGTTATAGTCGAGGAAGACGCCATGCCGCTCTTCCTTCCACCACCTGGATGTGGCCAACGCCGGTGCTCGCCGTTCAATTTCGCGCGACAATGCAAGCGCGGCGCGGCGGACTTCTTCAAAAGTCCATTTCGGCTCAATCCGAATATTGACGTGCATGCCTCGCGATCCGCTCGTTTTTGGCCATCCTCGAAGTCCGAGTTCATCGAGAAACGCATACACTTCGAGGGCAACTCTGCGGACATCCTCCCAGCTCACGCCGGGACCGGGATCGAGGTCGATTCTTAATTCATCGGGATGATCGAGATTGTTGGCGCGTATGGCGTGAGGATGTAGCTCAATGCAGCCCAGATTCACAATCCACACAAGCCCGGCAGTATTGTTCACCACAAGTTCTTCCGCGGTTCGTCCCGACGGAAAAGAGAGCGTGACGGTATGCAGCCACGAAGGATGGTCGGCAGGAGCGCGCTTTTGGTAGAAGGCCGCTGCCTCAGCTCCATTTACAAAGCGCTTCAAAACAAGTGGGCGATCCTGAACTCCAGCCAGAGCGCCGGGAGCTACCGAGAGGTAATAGCGGACAAGATCAAGTTTGGTAAGACGGATCTGCCGTGAGAAGTAGAGCTTGTCCGGATGCGTAACATGCACCTCATGACCATCGATCGAGAGGATTTCCGCTGCTTCCGTTTTCGGCATTCGCGCACCTCTGGCCATATACGCCAGATGGATGCGGCGATGGCGGCGGGGTATGGCTATAGGCTATGAATTGCCTAAACCCCGCAGATGCCGGTTCGACATCCATCATCGAGTCACTTCGGCCGCAGGAAGGTCCATCTTGATCATCCCCATCATAGCTTCCACGGCTTTGGGGTGGCTGATCAACTCGCCGATATTGCGCGGCACAATCTGCCAGCACAGGCCGAAGCGTCTGTGAGCCAGCCGCAGGCCATGGGCTTGCCGGCTCCGATCAGCTTATCCCAAAGTAGCTGTCAATCTCTTCCTGAGAGTCGCAGCGCACAAAGAAAGAGAAGGCGAGGTTGATCTGATGCGCGGGCCGCCATTGAGAAAGACTATCTCCTGACCCTCAAGCCCGAGACAAAAGGGAGCTTTGTCATGAGAGCCGTAATACCGAAAATTCGAAGGGACAATCGAGAGGAGGTCCCCGCCCTCTTTAACAGTGCATTATTCTTAATTGTTTTCTTTGTAAGCCCACAAAATCTTGACCAACTTACGTTCCGATGGCTCCGTTCATTCCTCTCTACTCCATTGAAATCATTACTACTCCGGCCTTCTTAGTCATCGGTTAACCGAAGGGTTGTAGGTTCGCTGCCATCTGAGGAGCACTCGCTCATCATGTAAACTACAGAATCGCTTATATCAGCGCCGTTACCAACAGAAAATTTATCGTCAGCGTCCGTCAGGAAAATAATCTGTGCTACGCGGCATCCTACTAAGAGGGGAAGGCCGCCAGAAACGATTGAACATGGCTGCCAGAGTTCTTCATTTTGGACCCGATAACTGCAATCGACTGCTGGTGCTCCGCAGCGACGGCTACTCTGTGGATCCCTGCTTTTCCCTGCGAGAATTTCGCTCCTTATTGGAACAAGGAGCCGACCTTAAGGCTGTGCTGGTTGCGGCGCCACCTGACATGGAGCGCCGGCAAGTAGTCACGCTAACCCGTGAAAAGTCGCATGCTGGCCTGGTCCTGTTCGATAGCTCCTGTTCTGGCGTTGCTGAACGTGAATTCGACCTTGTCATCCCGCCGCTGATGCGCCCTGAGGATTGGCTGCGACAAATCGCCGGCTTGATCGAGAAGAGCCGTGTCCTGATTGCTACGGCCACAGCGGTACGCGAACAGTCGGCACGATTGAGGAAAGATTCCGGGGTTGCGAGACGAAAATCCATGATCGAGAGGGAGAGATCTGCTACAGAGCGAGCCAAGGCAAAGGAGGCTATTGACCATACCTCGCAGAAGCCGGATCTTTTCGACAAGTAGCTGTCGCACTCTGGAGCGATGCTATATCGCGATTCCAAAGAGCAGGCGGATACTCCGGTGATCTCAAAGTCACGAATAGCGTCCACGAGAATGCACGCATCGCTTCGCTGCTCCGGTCAGGAGATCGTAGAGTCTTTGGTCACGATAGAAAAGGCAGTTACCAACAGCGGAACTACCAACTGAAAAGCCCGCCTACACAACTGTTCTGCAGCTTTTCATAGCGTCATCTGACGCACCTGATTCCACGGCAAAATGCGAAGCTCGTTACAATCGCCTTGGCCCTGAGCATTCCCGGTGCGTTTACGTGCTGTTGCGCTCGATAGATCTTCTAAAAAGTGAACTTGCCGGTGAACTGTATCTGGCGTGGGCTTCCCAGAGGATTCGTGATAACGCCTACGCCCTGACTGCTGAAGGCGTCGGAAGGAGCATTTGGACCTAGCGGTGTAATGCCGGGGGGATTGTTGAAATCCGACCCGGTGAAGTTATTGCCCGGTGTGTCAAAGCTGGGTGTGTTGCTGATATTGAAAAAGTCAATACTGAAGCGAAGGTTGTAGGCCTCATGAATTCGCGTTTCCTTGAAGATGGAAACATCGGCACGCTTCTGGAAATCGCCACGGAAGATATTGCGGCCGCCTTTCCCAAAGGTGGATTCATAGGTGTCGCACACAATCGCGCCAGCCGTTGAGGGTCCGCAAGGCGGAACGCCGGATTCGCCCGGCTGGAGTGAGGGATAGGCAAATGCTGTGGGCTTGAAGGCCACCTTGTCCGGAGCGACGGTCGCGCCGTTGAAGTTAGCAAATGCTCCGCTGTGACCAGTGAGTGCCTGGCTCGGCTTGACTCCCGGGCCGAGCGGCAGGACTGGGTTCGTCAGGAAGTCATTCGACGCGAAGTAGATGCCGCCTACAGTTCCACTGAAGTCATACACGTTGTAGGGCTGGCCGCTCTCGAAAACGATGATGCTGGACATACCCCAGCCATTCACGAGCTTATTGGCGAAGGCGTTTGAGACACTAAATTTCGGCAACTGATAGTCATAACTGATGGTCACAACGTTGGTGCGATCGTAATCGGAAGAGGCGTAGCCCGATCGCAGGTTACGGGGATCATTACCGTTGTAGAAAAGGCCGTAACCGCTGCTTTCATCGAGCGAGTGCGACCAGGTATAGGAAACCATGAAATCGAGACCATTGCGGAAGCTCTTCTGGGCTGAAGTGAGCAGGCCGTTGTAATGGGAAATGCCTGCCGTTGTCCAGGCAACGGAGTTGGGACTGTAGCCAATATAAGGTGTTCTTAAATCGGTATTGCCGCCAGTGGATGTGTTGTAGGGTTCGGTAGCCAGGTTGTTGCCATTGGAGTCCACAGCGTTGTAACCGTAGCTGTAAATTTGTCCGTTGACTGGATTCGTTGGTGTTGCCACCAACGGTTGATTAAAGGGGAGAGGAATGGTCTGCCGCACGCCATGATTTCCGGTGTAACCGACGGTGACGGCAATATCGGGCCGCACCTGCCATTGCCAGTCGAGGCTCCAGTTTTCCGTGTAAGGAAGCTTGTTGTTGATGCCGTAGGCGCCGAAGAGGTAAGGGCTGGCTCCATTGATGAGTGCGGCTTGATTCGGCAGGTTGTTGATGAAATCCGCAGGATTGTTGTCTACCGGTGGAAGCGTGGCGCCGAAGGGATTTTCAAAGGTGCTGGACGAGGTTGCAGTGATCTGCTGAACGAACGGAGGTTGCAGGGTGACGCCGAACGGGCCATTGAATCCAAATCCGGCACTGGGAGAGAAATTCGTGAAGTACTCGCCGCGGTCGTAGTACATGCCAAACCCTGCACGCCATACGATGGCGGGTGTTGGGCTGTAAGCGAGTCCGACGCGGGGTGCGATGCCCCATTGACGCTGTTTGAGCGTGGAATCGCTTGCGCCGGGCGTGGCGTATTGCTTGTTATTGCCGGCAACAATGAGTCCACTGTTCTCGATGGTATCTGTGGACAAATTGTATTGATATTTGGTGGCATCGAAGTTCACGAGGTGGCCGTATTTCTCATACAGTCCGCCGTCGTAGTCGTAGCGGACGCCTGCGGTGACAACTAGACTGGGAGTGAGTTGCCATTTGTCCTGCGCGTAGGCTCCCACCTGAGGCGCGCGATAGTAGCGGTTCGTGGGGCCGACGAAATATGCAGAGCTGGAGGAGCGCAACGGACCGCCCTGGAGAAAGTCTGCGAGC
>Ga0126371_10000380_pt1 | contig 36086 bp, 32 predicted proteins | sample PanSoiMetaPlot_4_FD_110145 | JGI IMG/M metagenome (GOLD analysis project Ga0126371, IMG submission 110145) | Tropical forest soil microbial communities from Panama - MetaG Plot_4 | ecosystem: Environmental > Terrestrial > Soil > Tropical forest > Bulk soil | place: Panama | collected 2016-02-17
ATCCCGACGACAACCATATTGCAAGTTCTTCGAAGAGCGATGAATTACCGGATGCTCCGACGCCTGCGCAGCCAGTTCAGCAGAGCCAACAGGACGCTTCACAACAGCAGACTCCGAATCCGGTGCCCTCGGGCACAGCTGGTGCAAAGGCACCCGCAGTAAAGGGCGCGCCCGCATCGCGCCCCATCGGCGCCGCCATCGCACCGACGAAACAGAAGCAGCGTCGTTCATTGCTGATCAAGACCGGCCTGGTTGCCGGGGCCGCCATCGCGGTGGGATCGGTTTTCGCGCTCACTCGCAGCAGCCCGGCAAAACCGCCAGGAGCTCCGTAGTCTCGCGAATGTTGGACCGCTCAGCCAACGTGTCGAGCCCGTCAGCCAATTTTCGCCGTCCGCCGTACGTTGTCACTTTCTCCGGCATCGATGGCGCTGGCAAAACTACACAAATTGAAACCGCGGCAGCCCACCTCTCACAGATGGGCTACCGCGTGGCTCGCGTCGCGTTCTGGGACGATGTCGCAGTCCTTCCCAAGCTGCGGACGGGACTGAGTTCCCAGGTCTTCAAAAAGAAACCGGACTCTGCGTCTCTTCGTCACGACAAGAACGTACGCACCTGGTATCTGACGATGGTGCGATCGTTCTTCTACGCTCTGGATACAGTGCGCTTGCGGCGGGTCGCCGGTCGACTCCGCGATTCAGAAGAGTTCGACTTCATCATCTTCGATCGATATGTTTTCGACCTGCTGGTGCAAATCCGTGCAAGTAACTGGTGGGCGCGAACCTATCGCAAAGCCCTCCTGGCACTCGCTCCGTTACCCGATAAAGCGTTCGTCCTGGATGCATCTCCGGACGAAGCCTTCAAACGGAAACCCGAATATCCTCTCGCCTTCATGCACGAATATAGGCGTGAGTTTCTCGGCTTACGCGGTTCCGTTCCGCACCTGGAAGTGATTCCGCCATCGACCATCGAGCAAGTTCACCAGCAGATCATGAGTCGATTGCTTCTTGCTCCCGCTGTCAACTCTTGCCTCCGGAATTCGCCTGATACCGTGTCTCCGTAATTCCCCGTAGGCCATATAAAACACAATACTTACGCGATAAATACAGACAACTAACGAGTCCTTAAATCCATCTCACGTTCACTTTTTTGAAGCCGGAGATGAGGGCTCATGGAAATGTATTTTCGCGACCAGTTCGCACTGGTGGTACCCACACTCAACGAAGCAGGCAACATCGAAAGACTTCTAAAAAAAGTTCAAAGTGTCCTGGATCCGCTTGATCGTCCGTACGAAGTAATCGTGGTTGATGACGGCAGTTCGGACGGCACACCGGAAATTGTTCAGCAATACTCAGAGCGCGACCCTCGCGTGCGACTCCTCTCCCGGCTTCACGAGCGAGGATTGGCGGGCGCCGTTCTGCATGGATGGAATCACTCCGACGCGGACCTTCTCGGCGTCATCGACGCCGATCTCCAGCATCCCCCTGACATACTCGCCGGGTTGCTCGAGGCAATGGACGATGGACATGACATTGCGATCGCCAGCCGTTACGTAACCAAGGATGGCGTCGAGGGTTGGAACCCGGTCCGCGTTGCGATCTCACGCGCAAGCACGCTTGCCACGCTTCCTTTCCAACGCAAGAACATTCGCATCAAGGATCCCATGTCGGGATTCTTCATCGTTCGGCGTGAGGCGGTTGATGGCCTTGATTTTGAAACGAAAGGCTTCAAGCTCTTGCTGGAAATCCTCGTGCGCGGGCGGATCCAGTCGGCACGCGAAGTTCCCTTTCACTTCGGACGCAGGCACGCGGGCAAGAGCAAAGCTGGCGCCAGCGTCGCTTTTCAGTACCTGCACCTGTTGGGGAAATTGTCCCGCGATCTCTTCTTAAGGCCCACTCCACAATGAAGATTGCGCTCGTCACTGCGTTTCCGCCGAGTCGTCAAGCACTGAACGAATATGGCTTTCACATTGCGGAGGAGTTGCGACAACAACCTGGAATCGAGCTGACCATTCTGGGTGACACTCTCTCCGAACCGGCTCCCGAGCTACCGGAATTCTCGGTAGTTCGATGCTGGGGTTTTAACCAGCTTGGTAACGCGGTATCGCTGGTTCGAGCGATCCAACGCGTGAAACCGGATGTCGTGTGGTACAACCTCGGCTTCGCCAGCTTTGGCGGTAAGCCTTTGCCGGCGTTCTTCGGATTGACAACTCCTGTTTTGACGCGCCTTTTCTCCGGCTACACTCACGTCACGCTTCACCAACTATTTGAAACGGTGAATTTGACCGACGCCGGAGTCAAGTCACAAAAGCTTTACAGCGCAGCAGGCCGGGTCGCGACCCATCTTCTGTTATCGGCAAATTCCGTATCGGTCCTGCTGCCTGCCTACCACAAGACTTTGCGGGAGAAATATGGACGCGGTTCTGTCAGGATTCGCCATCACGGGATCTTCGCCAGCCGTCCTGAGCCTCCCGACTTCGAGCATCGAGGAGATCCGATCCATCGCATCCTCGCCTTCGGGAAATGGGGAACCTACAAACGTCTTGAGGTGCTGGTGGAGGCATTTATCAGGGTCTCGCGTGAGTTCCCGATGGCAGAGCTCGTTATCGCTGGCGGGGACCATCCGAAAACAGCCGGCTATGTGCAAAGCATCTCTGACCGTGTGAAAGAGAATCCGTCGATCCGGTTTATGGGTTACGTGCAAGAGGAAGCCTTGCCCGAGCTGTTTCGTACCGCCAGCTTCACAGTTTTGCCGTACACCTCTTCTGCCGGATCGAGCGGCGTGGCTCACCTCGCATGCCAGTACGGCCTGCCCATCCTCGCGCCGAAGATCGAAGATTTTGTCGAACTCGCTGAGCAGGAACAAGTATCAATGGAGTTCTTCCCTCCCAATGACGTTGATGCGCTGGCCAAACACATGCTCAATTTCCTGCGGACCCCTGCCCGTCTGCGCGAAATGGCTCAGCAGAACTTCAGTGCTGCCTTGCAGATGAGCATGCCTCAGATCATCCGCGAATACATCCGTTCCTTCGACATGCAACAACGCCTGAAAATGCTAAAGGCGTTTTCAAAACTTCGCCGCACACGGCGCTGGGCGCCGACGAGAAGTTGGACTGCCCGGCACGTCGAGAAGCGGCTGCACTCGTGGCAAAGGCCCAATCCGGAGAACCCAGGCTCTTAGATCGCACATCGGCTTGCCCTCGATCTCGAAGGCCTTCCAGACACCTGCCCTTAAGGCAGCTTGTCCAGATAGCAGGGGCCGCTGACGTTTTGCGTCGGAATATTCGCAGGAGGTGTCGCCCAGGGTGGATTGGCAAAGTCGAAGAACTCCGTCATATCCATCTGCGCAGCATCACGTTTCGTAAGGGCCGGCACATTAAACCGCGTCTCGATCAGTTTGAGGATCGCCGTTGTATCCGCCACAGTATGGGAAACGTAGTGCTTTTTCGTGAACGGCGACACGACGATTAACGGAAGCCGATAGCCCGTGTAAACGAAGTCGCAAGTAGGCCCCGACGAGACCGTGCAGACATCGCCTGCCAGGAGGTCCTGAGGCGTGATCCCGTCCGGGCTCACTGCGGGCTGCGACGCAACGTGATCGTAAAATCCGCCGAACTCGTCGTAGGTCAGAATGAAAACCGAATCCTTCCACGAGGGCCCGTTGATCACAGAATTCATGAGCGTAGAAACGTACGCCGCTCCGGCCTGTACGCTACAACACGGCGGATTCGCATCAAAATCCGCCGGGTGTTCATCCAATCCCACTGCGGACGCCGGCTCGATGTAGGCCACGTTAGGAAGCGTCCCATTCTGTGCGTCTGTGATGAACTGCGAATCGGGAACGATGTTCTGCGGAAACTGACTCAAGATCGTTTGTCCATACGTAAAGTTCTGAATGTAGCTGAACTGATACAGGCACTGCGGTGTCGTGCAGTTATCGGGTCCCGGATGAACATAGATCTTCCACGTGATATTAGCCGCCTGCAGTTCCTGAAAAATAATGGGCGCGGTCAGCAACGTGCTGTTTTGCCTCAGTTCGTAAGCGTGCCCCTGTGATGTTCCGGCCAGCAGATACATCCGGTTCGGCGGAGTGCGCGTCATCACCGGCGAAAACCAGCGATCCGACGTCGCAAAGTTCGACGCCAGGTAATAGTAATAATTCAGATCGCCGCCATCGTAGTACCCCATCACTCTCTGGCCGCTGACGTCGTTGAAAGGCGGAACGATGGTGCGCGAATCGTGAGCGGCGGTCCAAACAAAGCCGTCGAGGGTCGCTGTGCTCGAAACCGGGTTAGAAAAGTTGAAGTCTACGTGGGACTCGTTCCACGACGGACTGGGATTTTCTACGCACTGCGTGACGTAATGAAATGACTGCACCATCGGGCTCTGAGAATCGATCGTGCAATCACTTCCCGGAAATGCAAACGCCGGATCACATCCAGGATTTGAGGGTGGCGCCCCACCGGCGCTGGTAGGAAACTGCGGCAGGCCGTCCAGCGGCTGATCCGGATAACCGAAGTCCGCCCAATATTGGCGCAACTCGCCAAAGTAGTTGTCGAACGAGCGATTTTCTTGGACCAGAAAGATGATGTGGTTTACCGACGTCTGCAGCGTGCCTCCAGTTGTCGGCGGCGTTGGGGGTGGAGTCGTGCTTTTCGTCAAACCTTGACATCCAATCAAAAGTATCAGTGCAAGAAAACTAGCCGCCGTACTCATCAGGCGTGCAAACGAATCATTCATACCTATCCTCCGGGTTCTCACATCAAGACGAAGCAAATTGGCGCAGCGTCGCGACGCTTCACTACTCACAGCGATCACTGATCAGTCGGGGGAGGTGGTGGCGACTGATCACTTGGAAGTGGCTCAGGATTCGGAGACGAGGGCCGTTGTTGTGGAGACCTGTCTCGTTCCGGTAACTGAGGTGGGGGTAAAGGCGGATTGGCAACACCGGGGGCCTGCTGCTGTCGTTCTTGCGGCCCGGGGGAGGGCGGCGCAATACTGCCGTTCCGAAGCATGAGCTGAATCGGATGTTTGGCCCCACGCTTGATCTGCTGCAACGTCTTCAGTGTGGCTTCAACATCCTCTTCGTTCGTGCCCGCAACCGACGACATACGGTGGCCTTCGGCGTCGGGGCGAGTCGCGTGGGTAACGCGATCGTTCGACTCGAGTGCTGTGCGAGCCGCGTCGTAGTACATCTGCGCAGTCTCGCGGTCCCCGGCAAGTTCCGAAACGTATCCAAAGTTGTTTAATGTGAAGGCATTCGAAGGGTCGAGATGGTAGGCCTCGGTGAAGAATTTCTGTGCGGCGGCCGTGTCATTGTGATTTAGCGCCGAAACACCGCGCATGTTCAACCGGGCTACCTGCGCGCCTGTATCTTCGCCCTTCGCCAACTCCTCGCGCACGAGATTCGCATTCTCCGTGGCGACTTCACTGATGGTCTTGCCGCGCCAGCGCTTGCGCGGCGTCAGCACAACTTTTTCATCAGAATTCAGGCTCCCTGCCTGCTCGTAGTACTTCAGCGCGCTTTGCAGATCACCCTCGCCTTCCATCACGTATCCGAGGCTGTCCAGCAGAAAGGGATTCTTAGGGTCGGCTTCAACCGCTCGCTTCAGAACCATCTCCGCTTCAAACACCCGGCCCTTTTCCAGGAGAGCCATCGCCTGAAAATTAGCGCGGTTTCTTTGGTACGCGGAGGCGTCGGAGCTGCGGAACGCGGAGCTAACTGGCTTTCCCTTAAGACTCGCGATGCTCGACTGGTCAATAACGGCGTCCGTCGGCGTGGTGGCTGCGAGCTTGTAGTACTGCAGAGCACGGTCCGCATCGCCCTCAAGCTCGGCAATGTATCCCAGGTTGTTCAGCGTGAAGGGATCGTCAGGATCCAGGAGATAAGCTTTGACGAAGCGCTCCTTCGCGTTGTTGAGATGGCCGTGTTTTAGCTCGCGGACGCCGTCGCGATTGAGTTGCTGGACAGGCGTCTCAGGGCTCTTTTTTGGCAGAGGAATTCGCAGGTCGCCCTTCTGGGCGAACATCGAGCCGCCCAGTAACAGGACAAGCGGAAGTTGCAGTATTCCTGGTTTCATTCGCGGTTTTACGGCGTTTTCTCGCGCTATCACGTACACGGAAAAACTGACCGGAGCTTCGATGCATTTTGGTGCCCCAGTGTTTGTTCCTCTTTTGACCAACCGTTAGGCCGGTAATTTTCATCAGATAACGGGATGGTGCTCTATCGTTTCCTCTCGCTCCTTGTGCTGGCCCTGAGCGCACAGGTGTGCCTGGGCCAGGTCCTGCCGCCCTCGTCCCACCCCTGCGACAGGAGCGCGAACATGGCAGAGAGTGAAGATTCTCTGGATCTTCCACCCCTGGCAAAAGGACATGTGTCCTTAATCGGTGGGACGGTGTCGAGGATCGATCCCATTCGCGACCGCATGGTGCTACGCGCCTTCGGCGGGCGTGACGTCACGATCAACTTCGATGTTCGTACTTGCGTGATGAACGGTGACTCTGTTGCCTCGATGGGAGATGTCAAGCCCGGAACGAGACTCTACGCCGATACGATCCTCAACGACGGGCGCATCTTTGCAAAGACCGTGCGCGTCGCGACCAGCTACGCTAGGGGCGAAACCAAAGGCCAGGTCTCGTCCTACGATCCGGACAGGAAAATGCTGCGCGTACGCGATGCGATCTCATCGCGCGGTTTCAGCGTGCAGGTAACAGCCAACACCGATATTCGATCCGGCGGACAATCTGCCGCAGTCAGCTCGCTAACGACGGGAACTTTGGTCGACGTGCACTTTCGTCCCGGCGCCGAGGGCACCAACCTCGCTGAAAAGATCGAGATTCTTGCGCAACCGGGAGGAACCTTCACTTTCGCGGGAACGATCCTCTCCATCGATATGCGCAATGGGTACCTGACGCTGATCGAGCCCGATTCCCAGAACACTTTCGACGTAGGACTGAGTTCCGTTCCGGCCAACGTTCGTGCCCAACTGAGGGAAGGCGTCGATGTGACGGTGAATGCGCGTTTCGATGGCACTTCCTATCAAGCGCAGAACATCCAGGTAGTCCCCACGCCCAACCACTAAGACTCAAGCTAAACAAATAACGCTTCTGGCGGGATGATTACCGGATCGCCGATTCGGCCGAAATGTTCCGCAAACTTCGCTGCACGAAGTAATCGCCATCGTGAAACAAATAACGAAGCATGTTCGCCGCGTAATGTGTCAAGGTTTTGAAGTCTGTCTTGTACCAACAGCACTTCGTCATGTTCGGAGAGAGGCCGCAATAGAAGCGGAATTGCCGGTTGACCTCTTCCGGCGCAACCAGCATTGCCGCCGCCATTCGGTGATTTCCTTCGATGATGGTGAGCGGACTCCTCTCGTCAACGCCTATAAGCAGCACGGAGTTCGGAACACCCTTTCCACGTAGATCGGCTGCGACCGAGCGCATCTTCGCGGAAAACCAGCTCTGGTCCTTCGACTCCACGATCGCCTGAATGCGCGCGATCATCCGCGTCAGGTAGAAATCCCCTTCCGCAAACTTTGCCCACTGCTTGCGAGGAAATGCTCGCACCCGTGGAAGATCGGATGCCCGCAATTCGACCTCCCACCATTGCGTATCAGAAGGCAATTCACGCCACAGCTTCCCACGGCGACGAAACAATAATGTTTTGCGGATCGCATTCTTTCGGTCGTTGGTCATATCACCGTCGGAAACAATCTCCGCAAATTGGACACGATAAGGATCGAACTCGGGCTGATAGAACTCTGCGCGCAGAAATTCCGCAATGACCTCGGCCTCGCCGACCGCGCGGATTTTCGTGAACGGCACCGACAATTCAGAGTCAAGTAAATCCTCATCCTCTGGAAACAGTTGCGGCCACAACGGCACACTCACTGCCAGTAGCAAGCCGAGCATCAATAGCAACTGCACCAGGATTACCTGTTGCAGGGACTGGTGGAAAAAGATGATTCCTGCCGGCAACAGTCCGCTGAATGCAAGCTGGATCCAGGTCGCGTTCGCGATCCGACGCGACATTTCGTAGGTGAGCAGTACCACCGCCACCGAATAGATACTCGTCATCGCGCTATAAGAGGCGAGCAGGGACGAGAACGACGCGTGAATCGCGTCCAGAAAAGTCTTCCCGAGGACCGCTTTCCACAGCACTGCAGGCGCCATCCACGCAGCAACTGTGAACAACGACGTCATCACTGTGACGAGCAACAACGCGCTCTTTAGAACCGTGCGGCTTGTCTTCTGATGGGACGCAGCCGCAGAAACCGGGAACATGCTGCTGATCACTGACCACGAGAACATGTAAACGACGCGCCCCACCAATGCCACGGCAGCATACAAACCTGCTACGGCGGGGTCGAAGTAGTGCTTCACCAGCAGGATATCCATATTGCTGATAATCACCTGCCCACAAAAGAAGACGATCGCCTGCATTCCCTCGCTGAACGATGCGCGGATCTGGGTGCGATCTTCTTTCGCAAGGTCCACGCCCGGATTGGCTGTGAGGTAGGCAACGGCGAGGGACAGGACAACAGCCGCAATGACACCAGTGACGCCCAGACCGAAATGAAGAAAGATCAGCGCACCGCCGATCTTGATCAGCGCTTCCAGCACGAAGTTCATTGCCAGGCGCGAGAAATCGTAAGTACCCTGCAGCATCCCGCGCCGCGTCCCTAGCGGCACATAGATGGCCGTGCCGAAACCCAATAACACGATGTCTCGTGCGGCGGGCAGATTCAGGTAGCGTGTGATCAGCGGACTGCAAATGATGATCACCGTCCCGACAGCCACCGCAGTCAGCCAGGACCTGCGTAGCAAATCCCGGTAGATCGCCACCTTCCCGGCGAGGTCAGGCGTCTTGGCCACCAACTTGGAACACACCAGTTGAAACGCCAGGGTGACTGCCGACAACAGCATGAGCAGCGTGTAGATGGCCGTCGCATGGCCAAAGCCGGCGGGACCCAATCCTCGCGCGATCGCGATGTTGTAGATAAGGTTGGTGGCGCTTACGAGGCCCGTGCTTCCAAGCAGGATGGCGCTTCCCCGCAACATGCGGGAGCGCATTGCGACGCGCGAACTTTCCTCCCGCGGAGACGCGTGTCCGAGGTCGGCGATGATGTCGCTTTCTACCGAAGCCATTCGTTCAACTTTCATGCCAGCGCCCGTGCCATAACCGAACCTGTGCTTGGATGCGCAGAAAACCGGAAACGGGCGGCCTCAAAACAAGTTTTCCTAGAACAAGGTGAACCTGACAACAGGGACCACCGAGACATGCGAGTGTCCCGGAAAATCGTAGAAGGTTTGTTGCTGGAGCCCGAACGAGAACCGCATCGGATAGGAAATGGATGCATTCTCAACCCCATCCCTGCGGTTGGCGCGCATTTCTCTGACGTACGACACCAGCACGCCCGCATCCACGCTGTCATAAGCGTGGAAAGCTTCTCCATGCGACCATGCGCCAGTGGCACTTACCGCCCAGTGCTCGTTAATTTTGAGATCCATCCCTCCTCGAGGACGAAGCGTTTGAGCGATCGCCCACTGCGTTCCCTCCACGCGCCACGCGCGCAGATATTCGCCAACCGCTGATACGGTGAGATTCGCTCCAAACCTCCGCTCCACGCCGGCATACGTGCCGGTCGTGTAGTACTCGTGCACGGATGGACCAAACAGCAAATCGCGTGCGTTGTATCCGGTCAGGAAGAATGTCCTCTTCCACGGACGCCCGACTCGGAAATCGATGGTTCCTGAGAAATCCCGCGAGTGGAGGTCCTGTTGCGTAAATGGTCCGGCCTCGCGAATCACGTTTCCCGAAAACGAAACCCAGTTCATCATCGGGCTGCTCGCCACATACAGGAACTGCCGGAACAGATTTTGATTCATGTGGAACGGATCGAGCGTGTCTCTCCGCAATGTGAATTGGAGCCCCGGCGTGATACTGAAGCGAATGTTCCCCAACCGCAACGTAGGGTTGACCGCAAAGTTGAAGATCGTGTCCAGAGTGTTGCGTTTTTGAATCAGGAGCGCGCTAGGAATCGAAACCGTTCCGTACGCATTGCGCATGCCGACGAATCCGGTGATCGCCGGGAACGAACCAAAGTGCAGGCGATAGCGGGCATCCGCAAACGTTTCTACAGAATGGCGCGGCGGTGGCAACAATAGACCACCGTCTTGGAAAGCGCGCAGCCGTGCGTCCAACTGGTAAATATTTTCGTCTTCGAAAATCGGCGCAATCGAGAACTGTGATCCGATCCCAAGATTCTCAGTGACCTGCCGTCCTTCGGCTTCAGCTAATTCGGAGACCGCGTTTCGCGCCGCTGGATCTTCTGACTCGAGTGCATTGGCACGCGCAAACGTGGAAAGAGCTTTGTAGTCGTCCCCTTGCTGCCGATATACGTTTCCGAGAGCCACTAGATACCCGTAGTTCTCTTGCTCTTCGTTTGAATCGTCGTTCCGTACGCTGGTCAAAACAGCTTCGGCATTCTGCGTCTCACCTAAGGCCAGCGATGCGTTCGCCATCCCGGTGCTCACTGCGAGATCGTCAGCACCCAATGCCTGTGCGCGCGCAAACAGCCGTTGCGCAAGACTGAACTGGTCAATCGATAACAAGATATCCGCCGCGTCCATGTAGTCTTCCGCCGTAACAACGTTCGGCTGCGCCACTCGTGCCTCGGCGAACGCCAAGGCAATTTGCTGCTGCGCATCGGCACGCTTATGCTGTTGCGCAAAGAAACGTGCGAGGGCAAGACGTACGTGCAAGCGATCCGCATTCGACAAGTTCAGAGCTCGTGCGTACCGATCCATGGCATGGTCGCGCTCCCCCATCGTCATCAGCGCCCCGGCGGTCGCGAGCAGCGTGCGATAGTCCTGCCCACCGGTCTTTTCGGCACGCACAATCGCACTTGTGGCATCCGAACTCCGCCCCAGCTTTGCATATGATTGCGCAAGCTGAGCGTTCACCATGGCGTCGTCCGGCGCGAGGGTTAAAGCCTGGTTCAACGTATCCGCCGAGGCTTGATACTGTTCCATTCGATATTGCGTATCCGCCAGCGCCAGGTATGTGCTCTCTTCGTTCGGCTGCAGTTTGATCGCTTTCTGATATTCAGTCTCTGCACGCGAGAACATCGAGCGTTGACGGTAAGCCTCCGCCCGCGCCAAGTGGAGGTTCCCGGAATCGCCCAGCGTCCGTTCCGCCGCGTCGGTCTCCTTCAACGCAGCCTGCAGACGCCTCAACTGCAGCAGGGAATAGGCGAGCCCGAGGTGGGCTTCGCCGTAATCCGGACGCAATGACAGAGCTTTCCGGAAGTCCTGCTCCGCCTGCGAGGCCTGCCGCATGTCGTTCAGCACGTACCCGCGATTCATATATCCGGTCGACATCTCCGGATCGCGCTCTAGTGCGCGAGTAAATGCGTTGACCGCATTCTGGTAGTCACCGTCGTGCGCATAAACATAGCCCGCAACAAGCGGAAGATCTTTATCCTGCGGAAGCGACGGTTCAAAACGCTGCACGATCGCCATCGCGTCGGCGTACCGGTTCATAAAGAGAAGGTCGTAGGCAAGGTAGACTGGCGCCTCGGGATCGCGCGGCAGCTTCTCAATCACCTGATAGCCCAGTTTTGCCGACTCCTCGTAGTTGCCCGTGAGTGTCAGATAGCGCTCTTGCTCGCGCATTACCTCCGGATTGTTGCGGCCAGCCTCGGTTGCTCGCTCGTACCACTGCTTTGCCGTCGGAAGCTCGTGACCCTCCAACGCCGCATTCATGCCGCGGGCAACGATCAGAGGGTTCTCGGGCACCAACCGATACGCTTTCTCGTAGTTTTCTTGCGCCTGCGGGAATTTCCGAGTTTCTGAAAACAAATCTCCCATCGCAAGATAGGCGACATAATCGTTCGGGTCGGTCTCGGCGAGCTTCTCGAAATACTTCCGGGCCGCTTCTTCGTCGCCAGTCTCGCGCGCAAGATAGCCGAGAGATTCAAGGGCCGCAGTGTTTCCAGGATCGACAGCCAGGACGTGTTGATAAATCTTCGAGGCTTCCTCTGGCCTCTTCGTCTTTCGGAAGAGATTTGCCTGATTCAGCAGCAGGTTGACGTTGCCAGGTTGGAGTTGCAGAGCCTCCTGCAGATCTCTATCGGCTTCAGCGTAGTCACCCGCGTCCACTGCGCTTGCGGCTTTCAGACGAAGAAATTCAGGCCGCTCCGCACCACCAATGTCTAATTTTCCCAGCGCTGCACGCGCTGCTTCTGCTTCGCTGGCCGAGCGCTCCGCATCGCCCGCGTCCCGATAAAGTTGTGCCAAATCGAGTTGCAGCGCGATCGGATACAGCACGCCTTCGGGTACCGTTGACGGAATCGACTGCAGCGCAATTTCGTATTCCCGGATCGCCTCTTTGTCGTCGTGACGGGCGTGGTTGATTGCACCCCGGATTGCGTGCATCCGGTATTGCTTGGGATCCGCCGCCTCCACCCGTTTCAACAGCGTCTCCGCGCGATCGAAGTGCTTCGCGCTGACGAGTGCCTGTGCGGCGCTCAGCTGCAGATCGACTTGACGGGGAGCCTTGTTTGCGGCTCGCAAAAACGTTTCGGCCGCCTCGTTCTTTTTGCCCGCGAGTTCGTAGGTATAGCCCAGTTCAGCAAGATAGGGCGCCGACTCGGATGGAACCGACTTCAGTGTGGCAATCGCCTGGTCATATTGTCCTGACTCGCGATCGTAAGCTGCGACCGACCGAGCGACATCGGGGTCCCGTGGCGCCGACTTTCGTGCGCGCTCGAGTAAATCCATGGCGTGAGCCTTGTCGCCCGTACGATCGTACGCACGAGCCAACAGCAGTTCATTTCGGGCTGACGGACGAATCGCCTCGGCGCGTTGAAGGTAACCCAACGCCAATTTCGGATCCGACACAAGAGCAAGTTCGCCTGCCAGCTGTAGATCAGCGTCGCTCTTCGGATTAGCCGCGATTACAGCCTTCAACGTTTCTTGCGCTTCCTGATTCCGCCCCATCTTCGCGTACGTCTGCGCCAAACCCGACAGGCCTTCGATGGACGACGGCCGTTGCTGCAACCCGCGCTTGTATGCATCCACTGAGTTGGAGTACGCACCCGCTATACGCGCCGAGTAGCCGTAGAGAAACCACAAGTCGGTATTCTGCGGAGCAGCCTCTGCTGCACGGGAAGCATAGGACATCGCAGAGCGATAGTCGCCACGATTCAGCGCCTCACGTGCCGCCCTTGCTTCGCGGGCAACTTCAATGCTCGTGCCCCAACCCATGCCGGCCTCGGGCGATTGAGTCCGTCGCCCGGAGTTCTTTTGTTTTTGTTTGTTGGGAGGATTGTTAGCCTGTGATCCCACTTCAAAGGTCTGTCCTAACAGACTGACACACCCGCCCAGGACTATGACGATCGTGGCGCACACCAGCCGTTTCGGGCTTTTCTTGGCTTCAGACAAAGCTCGTTTGCTGCTCCTGTAAACCATGTAACTCCAGCGTCCTTCTGATGCTGGGACCGACCGTCTCGGTTGGACCGTGTAGCTTCACCGGTGACTCGTGTCAAGCTGCCGGGTACAGGGCAACGTGTACTTTTCATCCAACCGCTGAAGTGCCCGGCTGAATCCAACGGTCGTTTTGTAAGAGCTTCTCTAGTTGTAAGAGCTTCTCTAGGAGTCACGGGCATTGGCTTCAGGCACAAGCTATCTTCGTCAACCCATCCCGATCGCTCTCATCGTCCTTGTGGCGGTGGTCATTCACGGCCCCTTGCTGCTGATGGAACTCCCGGCATCTAGTTCCTACGATGCGAACCTGCACATGTTCTTCGCGTCGCACTACGCGAGCCATTGGTTCAATCCATGGAATGAGAAATGGTTTGCGGGATTCTCCCAGACTACCTATCCCCCATTGACGCACCAGTGGATTGCGCTGCTCTCGCACCTGGTCGGTCTCACCGAAGCTTTCATGTTCGTGCAGTTGGTTGCCGTCATCCTGCTAGCGGTGGGAACTTGGCGCTTCGCACGCTTATGGGTGGATGAACGCGCCGCGAGCCTGGCGGCGTTGCTTTCGGTAGTCGTCGGAACGGTCTCGTTCCTCGTGTATTCAGCCGGGCAGCTGCCAACCACGATGTCGGCGCCCCTGTATTTGCTTGCCCTTCCCTATTTCTACGAGTGGTCGCGCTTGGGTTCCTGGAGGGCGCTCCTGAAGGGAGTTGTTTTCGGACTGGCCGCAGCATCGGCCCACCACGTCACACTGCTATTCGGATCCGTCTTGTTTGCAGCACCGGTGTTGTGGCTTGCATGGACGGACGCTCGCAACGAAGAGCGCAGCGGCACGGCCGTCATCGCGCGAGCGTTTGTGTTCGTGGTGCTGACGGTTATCGGCGTTGGCATCGTGTTGCTTCCTTACTGGATCGCGATCATCCGCCACCCGATCGAGCAGATGCCGATTCCACACGCCAGCCGCGCCAACTATCTCGTTAACCTGATCTATGGCGTGAATTACTTCGTCATCCCGTATGGAGCCATGATCATCGCTTTGCCGTTCATGATTTTCCGGGCTGCCTCGGTCCCAAGGCTGCGCGTTTTGCTCCTCGCATTCTGGGTAACGTTTATTCTTGCGCTCGGCGGAACGACTCCGATTCCCAGGTTGATCTTCGGCCGCGCCTTCGAAATTCTGACCTTTGAGCGGTTTACGTTGTGGGCAACCCTTCTTGCATTGCCGATCGTTGGATTGCTGGCAGAGGATCTGCTGGATGGCTTCAAGAATGCCGGGGCCTTTGCACTCGCCGTCTGCGCGGTCCTGACGCTTTCCCTCGCGCTCGGCTGGCTCACATGGAGCCCCTTCCGCACAACGAGTTCGCTGAACGTCGATGCGGTGGTCAACTTCTTGAACCGAGACGGGCACGATCAATACCGCTATCTCACTCTCGGTTTCGGGAATGCCCTGTCAAAAGTGTCTACGTACGCAAACGCGAACAGTGTAGATGGTGAATATAACTCCGCCCGCTTGTTGCCCGAGTTCACGCGCTACGGCTCGGCGCAGTTGACGAGCGCAAAGTTTTTCGGCACCGCCGGTATGGATTCATTGCGCGAGATGTTGCTCCACGCCAATCGATACGGCCTGAAGTTCATCTTCGTGCACGATCCCTATTACGATCCGCTGCTCGTCTTTTCCGGTTGGCGGCAAGTAGAGACCTACGACTCTGGCGCCATCACCGCCTGGGTCAAGGATGACGTTCCCCCCGCGCACAAGATTGTCTCCGATACTGTTCCGGCGCCATGGGAAGGTTTGTTGTGGGGTACGCTCCCAATTGGCAGCAGTATTCTGGCTATCCTCTTCGCTCTGTTGCTCCCTGAAACAGCACGGATGCGTTCTCAGTTGGTCCCAGAACCTTCTTACGCCGAAGAGCACATCTACGCCAGCGAGGTGCATTCGTAATGAAATATGGCCTCGCATGGATTCTGATTATCGCGACTGCGATTCTGCTGGGTGCCGGCTGGGTGCAAGCCGGTGGAATGAAGATTCGCGCAGAGCGTTCGGCGGCAACTCCCGAAGAGGCCGTTCGCAGCTTTCTTGCCGACATCCAGGCACACAACTGGGATCACGCGTACTCGATGCTGGACCACAGCCACGACGTTCAACAGGCCGACTTCGTTCGCGAAATCGCCGGTTCGGACGGCAGCCTCCGCACCTACTCTTCCCTGCAGAGCTACGAGATCTGGCCGGTGCACGCGGAATCTGGGCGCGCGACCCTGCGCGTCAGGATGAACTGGTCGAGCGCGGTCGGATCCCTCGACGATGTCCGCGATCTTTCACTGGTCCAGGATGGAAATGTCTGGAAAGTCATCTGGCCGAAACCGAATTTGGCAAATGTTCCGCTACAGGTTCTTCCTGTGAACTATTTGCGCTGGGATCTTATCGGCCGTCGATCCGACGATTGGGGAACCGGGAGTGTCGACACGCCGCAGGTGCGCATCATCTCGATGAATGCGGTTGAGCGGCCGGACGGGCTCGTCATCCTTGGCGAAGTCGAAAACGAAGATACCGTACCCGCGTATCTCAACGTCAGCGCAACACTGCTTAAGACGGATGGCTCCCCGCTCGCACAGCAAGACACATTCGACGCGATCGCGCATAGCCTTTTGCCGAAACAGGTTTCGCCCTATCGGATCGATTTTCCGGGCTATCGCTTGAAGGACGTCAAAAGCGTGCGCATGGACGCGCGGCCGTTACTCGTCCCTGCCAGCGCAGATCCTGTCATCGCCGCCGAGAACCAGAACATTGAGAAAGATGCGCTGGGACGCTCCATTCTGAAGGGTTCGATCGTGAATCAGAGCGGTCAGGTCGTGAACATCGCGCAGGTGCTCGGTGCTTTTTATGACACGAACGGCAAAGTCGTCTGGGTGGCCAACGGTTACGTCGACCAGGCTTTAATGCCGCAGGCCCCAGTTCCTTTTGCGCTCGATATTCCACCTGACGTCGCGTCTCGTATCCACAGCTACCACGTCGTCGTGAATCACTACAGCGCCCCGAGTGCGTGATCGCATGCACAGAATCCTCACACCTTGCATCGTGCTCGCCGTTGGCCTATTGGCATTCGCGCAAGATGACGTATTGCACGCGCCCAAAACCGTCACGGCAGGCAACTCGGTTTCGATCTCAACGAGCGGCCAAGGCTCGGCAACGTTTTATTTGCTCGGACCAAGCCGTGTCGCCAAACGCTCAGTGCAATTGGGACAGGACATCACAATCGCGGCAAACGATGTCGCAAGCTCCGGCATATATCAAGCAATTGCGTGCAGTTCATCTTGCAGCAGCACCGTCTTTCAGGTTCTGCCCGCGGCTCCCGCGCGCTTGAGCTTTCTCCTTCATCCATCGCGCGTTCCTGTATCGAACGGGAACGCAATCAATGCCACCGCATTCGTGTTCGATCGATATCGCAACACCGTTTTGAGCTCGGCGAAAGTCGACTTCCACATCACACTGCCTGATGGACCCACTATGACGCGCGCCGGTCAAACATCTCGCGGGATTACGTGGTTCGAGATGGGCTCCACTCCTAAACAAGGTCGTCTTCAAATCGTAGCTTCGATAGCTGATGCGAATGAGCCTCGCGTGATTCAGCAGGTCGCCTCCGATGCATGCCACCTCCATATGACCGCGTCTCCCTCAGGTCGAACGGTCAAGCTTGAAACAGATCCCATCCGCGATTGCGCTGGAAATCCGCTTCCCGACGGAACCATCGTTTCGTTCACCAAGATCGACAACGCCGGACGAAGCACCGTCGATACTCCGATCAAGAAGGACAAGGCGTCGGCTCAATTCCAACTGTCCGGCAACGCACGAATTTCGGTCGCATGCGGAGTCGCGCTCGGCAACGAACTCTCGGTCGGAGGCGGTCAATGAAGCCGTTCTTGCTTTGGACCGCTTTTCTCGCTGGTGCCTTCACGCTGCTTGCTGGTGAGAGCGCGCTCGTCTCCGCCAGCGCCGCTTCGCTTCCCAAGGTTGTCCTGCACGCAGAATCCATCGCGCCTCGCTCAATTGAACAGCGCACGGGAGAGATGGTCACCCACAACTACGCGCAGGCCTGGCAGGATCTCGCAAGCTGCGTCGAAGCGAACCGGACAGATCTTTTGAAGGATTTCTTTACGGGAGAAGCTAAGACCCGACTGACTCACCTCGTTGCCGATCAGCGTAAAGCCGGATTGCGCACGCACTACGAAGATCATGGCCACGAGGTCAAAGCAGTCTTTTACTCACCGGATGGCGGAGAGATGCAGCTCGAAGATACTGCGCAGCTCGAGATGCAAGTATTCGACGGCCAGAAGATGATCTACTCCTCGACTTCGCCTCACAAATATTTGGTACTCATGACACCCGGAGCAGATCGCTGGTACGTGCGCTCCCTGGAATCGGTCGGGAATGATGCGTTCTGACTTCCTGCCAATCCAAAACAACCTACCGCTGCGCCGATCTCATCGTAAAGGCTCACGATGAGGCTTTATCAAGGGATATTCCTGTGTTCAGTACTCTGGGCCAGCTCTGTGCCTCGTTCGTGTGACCACCGCGCGCACGATCAGAGCCTGCAACAACTCGCGCACAACCACAAAAGTCCCAAAGTTGTAGCTGCATTCCAGCCCTGGTTCGGCGATCCCGATCACATTCGGATTGCATACACCAGCAATGATCCTGGAGTCATCCAGCGGCAGATTCGCCAGGCCAAGAGTCTCGGTATCTATGCGTTTGTGGTGGATTGGTACGGTAACCGTCACCCATTTCTCGATCGCAGTTACGCCATCATGCAGCAGGTCGCGAGCCAGGAGCATTTCCACGTCGCGCTGATGTATGACGAGACCGAAGAAAACAACGGTCACGCGACGGAAGATGCGCTCGAAGCTATGGACCTCGCCTACCAGCGCTACATCGGTCCTGGCGCTCCTGGGCGTGACGCCTACCTGATGTATCAAGGCAAGCCCGTCATTTTCATTTTTCCCAAGCGCGGCAATACGGACTGGAATCAGGTACGAGAGATGGTCAATCGTTGGGAGTCGCCGCCCATCCTTATATATAAGGACCAGCCTCCTGCTCAGTACGCAGCCGCGTTTGATGGACAGTATGCGTGGGTCCATCCCGGTCCAAAAGGATGGTCGAGTGACGGTAAAGAATGGGGTGAAGAGTATCTCCAGACCTTCTACAAGAAGATGCAAACCAAGCATCCCGACCAGATCACCGTTGGAACCATCTGGCCGGGCTTTGATGACACGCGGGCCTCGTGGAGTCTGAATCGCCACATCGATACGCGCTGCGGGAAGACGCTCGAGGATACGTTGCGCGTCTTTGAGGAAAACGATGACCCTTCTCGCCCGATGCCATTCCTGTTGATCGCAACCTGGAATGATTACGAAGAAGGAACAGCGATCGAAAACGGTGTGGCGCGCTGCAGCACCCCTTCACCTCCGCGCTCGTAACTACCTTTGCTGAGATAACCCCATGGCGACGGATGCTTCCACGGAACGAACCTTTCAGGCATTAGGCACGCTACTGCTGGCCCCGCCCGATCACACTGTCCCTGAGGGCAGTTGGTTCGTGCGTGAATTGGAATACGTTTGCAGTCTCGATCCTGAACACTTCCGCGGATTGCTGCAGCGTGCCGAGACTCAGAGAGTTCTTCGTCGCACTCTCGAAGTGCTCCAGGCGAACATTCCCGCAACTCCGAAAGAAGCGTCCATAGCTGCCATCGTCGCGTCGGCTCTTAAAGTCGAGCAAGAGCGTCTTGGACAAGCACTCGCCTCGCTCCATGAAATAGTTAGCAGCTTTGAGCGCGCCGGCCATTTCATCACCATCATGAAGACGCTCGATCATTGGCCGGACACCGGTAGCGACCTCGACCTTCTCGTCGCTGCGGAAGATCAAGAGGTGTGCCAGATCTTTGAAAAAGAATTTCAGGCGACGCAGCAGCCGCAGAGTTGGGGAGACAAGCTTGCCCACAAATTCAATTTTCGGATTCCCGGGCTCGGCGAGCTCGTCGAAGTTCACGTGAACTGTCTCGGCCAGACCGGCGAACACGTCAACCTCGCGGCAGGTGTCCTCTCTCGCCGGACGAAGGTGACCTACGATAAATATTCCCTGCTAGTCCCGGTTCCAGAAGACAGAATTCTCATTGCCACACTCCAGCGGATGTATCGTCACTTCTACATTCGTCTCACCGATATTGTGAATATCTACGGCTCGATGACACGCCGTCTTTTGGATTACCGACAGTTGCAGGCCACGGCAGAAGCCGCATCAATATGGGAAGGCGTTGCCACCTTAATAGCAGTCGTTCAACAGTATGCGGTTCAATATGGCGCGAACCCAATCCCTCTACCCGACAATGTGCGCAACGCCGCACAATTCTCCGCCAACAAGACCTATCTCGGTGACACCTTCGTTCGTGTTCCGATCCTTCCCCAGGCCGCAAATCTCTTCCTGCGGCAATTCGCCAGCAACGGAGTCAAGCACAATGTCCGCGCGATGATGCGGCTCAGCCTGTTGCCCATGCTCGCAACCGCAGCGTTCGTGAGCTTTCGCCTGACAGGGAACGACAAGGGTGTCTGGTAACAACCCGCATCCGCAGGCCCTCCTTCTGCAATCAAGCCGCGCGCTCATGGAAATTTCCTGGCTCGTAACTACAAACTTTTTCTACGGAAGAACCCCTACGAATTTGTTTACCCGCTCACTACGGTGTGTACTCGATGCTACGAGCGTTAAGGTGCCCGTACTCTTTGACTACGCGCCTGAACGTCTAGGTGCAAGATCGTGAGGTCCCACAATGGAGCAAGTAAAAGCGCGTAGCGGATATCCGAAGACGGTTCCAGTAGGCGCTTTTCAAGCTCCCCCCAGGCTTGCGGCAACTCGCGTTATCGGAATGCCGGCAAGTCCGACGATTTTTCGCGCCGCTGTCCCCGGTGGCTCATGGGGCTACGCAGACTCCCGTAAACAGAGCGCATACACCTCGTTGGTGTTGCACGTCGTCGCTATCGCCGGAGTCATTGTCCTATCGCTCACAGCCCGCAACGTCGTCGAGTCAAAACCGAATCTGGAACACGTGACCCTCATCGCCCCCTCGAAAGATGTTTACCTGCTTCCTCCTGCGAAGCAGGAGGCTGGCGGTGGTGGGGGCGGCGGCGAAAATTCCAAAATTGAAGCGCCTCAAGGCCGGCTGCCGAAAGTGAGCATGGAGCAGCAGATTACTCCTCCGGCAATCGTCGTTCGTAACGAACATCCCAAGCTGTCTGTGGAGCCCACTGTGGTCGCTCCTCCGACGGTGCAGATGGCTTCGAGCATGCCGAACCTTGGTGTTCCGCACGCGCCCACGATGCCCACAGCAGCGTTTACCAATGGAACTGGCTCTGGTGGTGGCATCGGCTCCGGCTCCGGTGGAGGTGTCGGCAAAGGCTCTGGGCCCGGAATCGGTGAAGGCCGGGGCGGTGGAATCGGTGGTGGCGTTTTCCGCGTCGGCGGCGGCGTGCTTGCTCCGAAGCCACTCTCTACCCCCGACCCGCAATACACCGATCAGGCCCGCAAAGCGAAAGTCGAAGGCACTTGCATTCTGGCGATGATCGTTGGCCCGGACGGTAAGCCGCACGATATCCGCGTACAGCGCGGAATCGGTATGGGCCTCGACCAGAAAGCAATCGAAGCGGTTCAACAATGGCGGTTTGACCCGGCCACGAAAGATGGAAGGCCCGTGGCGGTTCAGATCAGTGTTGAGGTGAGTTTTAGACTCTACTGAGAACGACGCGACGTTTTTCGCGGATGCTCCAGAAAATTTGGATTTTAGACTGCTGCCTCTAAAGCGCGCTTAAGGCGCGCTTTCTGTTTTTGGCAGGTCCTTCCGAATACCTCACTCATTCTGGTGGTCAGCATTGCGTTGTAAGATTGTGGTTGTGGCTTTGCTCAAACACCTGCGTTTCCACAAATTCCGCCTGATCTCCCTTCGCTCGGTGGTAGTCCTTTCGGCTCTGCTGGTGATCACGGCGTCGGGTCTCATTGCGGATAACCAACCGCCGGCGGACCCAACTCCGGCTCAGGTTATTCAGTTTTTGAGTCAAACAGTCGACTGGTACCGACACGTTGAGCAAGAGCAGCACATCGCGACGGAACCCACCGAACTCGGCTTTGTAAGTGATAACCGACGCAGCGCCGCTCAGATCGTAAGGCTCGCTTTTGATTTCGCCCGCGAGCAGGAAGAGCGCCTCGCGAAACGCGCCAAGGCCGTCAATCCCGCGAATCCCAACGCTCCCGCTTCTCAATATGCCAGCCTCTCGAGCAGTGCAGCAAAGGCCGACCAACTCGTTCAAGACACGCAAGCGGAAGTAGAGTCGTTGAAGCAGAAAGTGGAGTCTGCTCCACCCTCTAAGCGAGGACAGCTTCAAAGTCAGCTTGCCGAGACTCAGAGTGAATTGGCTCTTTTTCAAGCTCGCCAACAAGCCCTCCACGGCATGCTCGAATTCGCCACCGGAGCCGCGGGCGGCGCGAGCGCCACGAATCTGCGCGCACAGATCGAAGAACTGGCGCACACCGTGCCGCCAGCAGTGAGCGGCGCGACCGGGCCCGATGTCAACGCTACTGCCGACACTCAGGTGTCAAGCAAAGCTTCAAACATCTCCATCAAGCCGGCGCCTTCCGGCATGTGGGCACTGACTGCCGATTTGTTCCGCTTGTCCAGCAAGCGTAGTTCGATCTCGAACGAGTTGACAGCGACCGACGCTCTACAAACTCAGTCGAAGCAGCTTCGTGCGCCCTTTGTGGCACACATGAAGGAATTAATCCAAAGTGGAAACCAGCTAGCGCAGCAGGCGGACACCAGCGATCAAGCAGCACTCGCTCAGGAGAAACAACGGTTAGATGCGCTCACGACAGAATTCAAACAGACTTCGGGAGTCGTGACTTCACTAGCGAAACAAAACATCCTCCTGGATCTCTATAAAAACAGCCTCAAAAGCTGGCAAGCCGAAGTCAGCAGTGAATTCAAGGAACGCATCAAGAGCCTTCTTCTCCGCGTTTTCGGACTGATCGTCGCATTGGCTGTTGTGTTGATCATCGGCGAGTTTTGGCGGCGCGCCATCTTCCGCTACATCCACGACACCCGACGGCGATATCAGTTTCTGCTCATGCGGCGGATAGTCCTCTGGATCGCAATCACTCTGGTTTTGATCTTTGCTTTCGTGACCGAGATCGGCGCCGTGGCGACCTTTGCTGGACTGATCACCGCTGGCGTCGCCGTGGCGCTGCAGAATCCCATAGTGTCGATCGTGGGCTACTTCTTCCTCATCGGGAAATACGGCATCCGGGTCGGGGACCGCGTGCAGGTGGGCGCCGTTACCGGAGAAGTCGTGGAGGTCGGATTAGTGCGATTCCATCTGCTCGAACTCAGCGACGTCTCATCCGACGCTGAACCGACCGGAAGAGTCGTCGCGTTCTCGAATTCTGTCGTTTTCCAGTCGACTTCCGGCCTGTTCAAACAGATTCCGGGAATCAACTTCAGTTGGCGTGAAATTGTCTTGAAATTCGCGCCCGAGAGCGATTTCCATGAGATTCGTGATCGCGTTCACAAGGCGATCGACAAGACGTTCTCCGATTACCAGGAGAGCTTTGACACCCAACGCCGCAGGTTGGAGATGAGTTTGTCTTCCATAACGCCTGCGGAGCTGAAACCGAGGACGCGTATTCACTTTACGACCGTCGCCGTGGAAGTGATTGTGCGGTTTCCGGTGGTGACCGATAAAGCCGGGGAAATTGACGAACGCCTGATCGGCGAACTTTTCTCCGTAATCGACCACGACCCCAAACTTAAGCTACTCAACGCCGACCTTCCCGCGGCGAAGGCGGCTACCTAGAACGTGCAAGCAGAAAGAGAGGCCTGCGCGGGGTGCTTCCTGGTTTGAAAGCCGTTCCGCCGCAGACCTCCCAACTTTACGTCAACTTTTATTCGCCCTGTTTTTCCTCAACCTCACGGGCATATTTGCGAACCGTCGAAAGGAACGTGTCTGCGCTTGCGGGCGCCGTCACGTGTCCCGACAAGATCTGCTGGAACGGAATAAATTTCCCTTCGTATAGCAATGCGGTCTCATCTTTATCCTGCTTGATTGACGCGCCATTCAGGTCGATTCCCGCGAAGATGCCGCGTGAGCGCGAATACGTCAGCACTTCAGCTTTCATCTTCCAGTCCGTGCTGCCTTCTACTTGGCGCCCCACCGGACCGGCGGCGCCCGTCGCCTCGGCTCCGATCTTGAACTTGCTCGAGAGCAGGTGATCCATTCCGCGCTGGTTCATCACCAGCATGACAAGATCGGTCGCCTGGCCGCCGATCTGCAATCCCCAGCTTCCGCCAGTGATCGTGATCGGCGCCGGAGCACTCCAACCGTGCGTCGTACGGCAAGTAGCAACCCCTTTGCCATGTCGCCCGCCAAAGCCAACGGCGATGTTGATCATGGATGGAACCACGACGATGCACTTCGCATCCTTCAAGATGTCCTGCGGAATGCCCTTGTCCGGAGTCTGCATGATCTCGTCAAGAACACTTGCAGAGTTATTCAAGCGCTTCACGATGTCAGTACTGCCTTCCTTTGACTTCGTGTCAAATTTCGCCGTGTTGTCTTTATCTTTCTCTTCTTGATTCTCAGCTTTCTTTTCTTGTTTGGTCGTCGTGTCGACGCCCGGGCTGGTGGTTGTCGGTTGATCGTTCTGGTCTTGCGCCCAAGTCCATGGCGCGAGCAGGACAATTGCGACACCGGCGCCCAGAAACCACTTCGATAACTTTGAACGCTCGTTCTTCATGACGCTCTCTCCTCCGTAACAACTGGCTGTCAGGCCACAATCGCTGTTCCCGAGCTTCGAGTATCTGTGCGATCGGCAGTGACTCACATCCGGTGCGCTTTGTAGTCAACGCCCTATGTTGCCGGATATTCAGCTAAGGAGAGTCCCTTGATATTTGTGCCGCTAGTACCATCTTCGCCGTATGGAAAAACGCGTGAATACGATTCAAATTGCCCTCCTGGCCCCCGCTGGCTTCATAAAGTGAGAAACTCGGACTTTTTCACTCGCTGGCGTGGGCCTCCACTTTTATCCCGCTCTCCTTACAGTGCCGGCACGATCCCCTTTAAGGTAAGCGACCGATAGCGGCTGCCTTCTATCGCCCATAGCATCAGCATCGTTATGCAAACACCCGTGATTCGGCATTCGTCCTACTCCCAGACACGGGCATCACTCGGCAACGAGGAATAAAAGGGGCGTCTATGACTCTTTCGACGACAGGAACAAATCGACGGGCTCGGAAGGCGAGTTCACTGCTCGCTGCGCTCGCGCTTGCTTGCACAGTCATGATCGGTGTGGCCTGCAACAAAACGGAAGCGAGCTACAAAGACTCAGTGAAGAATGCGCTCGAACAAGCGGATCTGAAAGATGTGACCGTAAGCGAAGATAGCGCCAAGAACACGATCACTTTGGGCGGAACACTGCACTCCGATGACGCCAAAAGCCGTGCAGCCAGCATCGCGCAGTCCAACGCCGGCCCGCGCATCGTAGCTAACGAGATCAGCGTACAGCCCGTCGGCAACGAGGGAGAGGCCCGCAAGGTCCAGTCAAATCTGGATGACGGTATCGAGAACAACTACAAAGCGAGCCTTGTCTCCAAGGGACTCGATAAGCAGCACATCAGCTACGACGCCAAAAATGGTGTGCTGACCTTGAAGGGCTCGGTGAAGACCCCTGGCGACCGCAAGGCTGCAGAACAGCTCGCTCAGAACGTCCCCAACGTCCAGCAGGTTGTGAATGAAATTCAGATACAACGCTAGCGACATTTGAAAGCAAGATTTCGCCGGTTGCGTTTCAGAGCTCAAACACTCGAAACGCCGCCGGCGTTTCTTGTCTCTGCAATAGCGTGATTGCCACGTTGTGTACGGGCACTCCGGCCAAAGTCTGGCCATCGAGAGTGCCGTTGTGAGCGTGGCCATGCACGACCAGGTCGGCGCCGTGCCGGTCGATCACCTCGGCAAGCCGTGAAGTTCCGAGGAACGGTACGATCTCCGGAAACTCCCCCTTCACCGTCTCTGCAATTGGTGAGTAGTGCAATACGACCACCCGCTTTTTGGTACGCAGCTGCGATAGTCCACGCTCGAGCTTTAGGGCTTCGTCAATCGACGCCCTCACAAAAACTTTGATCTCCGGTTCTCCGAACGCCGTCAGCACGCCCCTTCCGAAACCGCCAACGAACCCCTTGGTGCCCGCGAAGCCCACACCATCTCGCTCATAAGCACTGCCATCGAGCATCTTGATTCCGCCGGCCGTCATCATTTGCATCAACTCCTGCTCGTGTCCGCTCTCAAAGTCGTGGTTGCCGAGGACCGCGATGGTCGGCACCCGCAGCCGTACTAGGGTGTTGAGCAACGGTTCCATTTCGCTGGGCTGACCATAGTTAGTCAAGTCCCCGGCCAGAACGAGCACATCGGCTTCGTCTCGCACCTTGTTTAACTGCTCACGCAAAGCGGTCTGGTTCGATGGAGAAAAGTGCAAATCGGCAGTGGCTGCGATTCTCATAAGAAATTAGTGAGATCGTATTGAGAGCTAAGATCAGACGTGCGACTTTGTCTTCTCCTGGATCTTCGTAGTTCGTTCTTGATAGTCGCTAAGAACGTTTTCCAGTCCCCATTCCTCCACGTCGATCGCGAACATCGCATCATCTACTAGACTTCCACGAAACTTCGCGTTCTTGCATGGAGCACGATCCTGCTCCGCCACACGTCTCAGCAGATCACTCCATACTGCCCGTGGAACGAAATCAATGTGTGCCGGATAGACATATCGGAACAACATCAGATTCCACAACACAAGTTCCCAATGATCTCCAGCTAGCTCGAGAATGCGGTCCCAATCGAGATCGCCCTTCAGCGCATAAATGATGTGCGCAATATCCGCTCCGTCGAAACGCTCACGCCGGGTAACAAACAACTTTGATGCGAGCAGCTCTTCCGCTGCCAGAATCTGCGTTCGCACTCCAAGGATGTTGGCTGGCTGCGCACGCTCGATGCACGATTCGTCCACTGTGATAACCCCATTGCTCATCCCCGTGATCAGATCAACGAAGTAATCATCGCGATGAATTTTTGCCAGCCAGACCGGATCACAAATCTCGCACTGAAATCCCTTTTGCTTCAGCTCTCGCAAAGCACTCCCCGCACTCTCCGCGGTAAGAAAGATGTCCAGGTCTTTCGTCGATCGAAAAATGCCGGTGTGTTTTTGCAACGCGAAGGCGCCGGCCACCGCGTAAGGCAGGCCTGATTCCTCCAAGGAAACCAATACCGCGCGGAATAAGGCCTGCTGGTCCGGGGGAAAAGAATTCGGGATAGAGGACGTGTACGCTACTTCAGTGGTTTGCGCTTTCGTCGCTCGATTCGCCATGGCCATTCACCAGGTGTTCCGGCACAACCAGCGCATGCCGCTCGTCGCGCTCCGCTTTCGCTTGCGCGACCGCGTCTACGGCGCTATTGATTTCACACGCAACAGCATCAGCGTTCCGCTCTCCAATTTGACGTTGTTCTTTTCCGAGGTCAGCACCGATCCCTGTCCGTTCTGCGACGAACTCGAAAGATTGAGATTCGAGATGCCGATGACCCCTTCCGTTTTCCCAGTGATTTGCGGAGTGTTATTCGCCGTGTTCGGATCCGATGCCGCGGGCACCTGACGCGTCGAACTCGGAGCTTCCGATGGCATGGATCCTGCGCTTGTCCCGGTTCGGCCGCCGGTACTGGGCGCCACCCCACCCGAACTCGGGGCCGTTGCTGCCGGTGCCGGGCTGCTGGAATTCGAGCTGTTATTCCCTCCATTCAGTGCGTTGGGCGAAATGATCGCTTGAATTGACAATGGCAGCGGAACATCTCCACCGTTCTTCATGACGGCGTGATCAAAAGCGATCGCAACTTGGGACTCTTTCTGATCCTTGGTGCGTGCCTGTGCTCCCGTGACGCGGCCAACGACCTTCGTATCTTTCGGGACGAGGACATCGCCGCTATTCGTCTTCAGGTCCTGCGTAACCTTCGCCTCAACTGGATCGCCTGACTTCGCCTTCTTTGCATCGATCGTTGTCGTTAGTTCTACTGGAATCACGCTACCAGGCGCGATCCGCGGCATGTTCGACGCCTGCCCCGCGGCTTGTGGAACTTGTGCCGATGGTTGTGTCGTCGGTGAATTTCCGCGAGGAGCTGGATCCTGTGCAAACAAAACTCCACCCAGAGAAAATATCGCGACACCAAGAATGACTTCTCGTCTCATAACGCCTCCATCCGCAAGTGCAATTCCTCACGCCAAATGTGCACAAAGAAGAATATGGTTGAGATGCGCTCGATAAATGGCTGGGTTTGCGAAAAATTTAGATTTTGAGGAGGGGAGAAAACCTTAGACGCGAAGGAGTTGACACCTCGGAATTTAGGCTATTCCTGCGACGTTTTGCCCCTCCGTGGGGTTGGCATGCACGACGATAATTATCCTGGGACGTCCTTCTCGTGCCGGATCGCTTCCGGTCCGTACGCCCAAACCTCCCACCCTTCGATTCATAATTTCTCTACGTGGCGCGGTTTTCGGGTATCAGGTGGATGAGGTATTCATACCGCCAGCCACCGTAACCGGAGTCAGATCAACTGTTCAGCGTGTCAGTAAATACAGGGATCCCGGTATGTGGAAAGGCAAACCTACGTGCCATTGCCTGCAAAGGACTTTGATGCGGCGACTTTTGGCTATTTTGCTTTGCGTTGTGTTGGCCGACGCCTGCTGGGCTTGGAACCAGCGTTAGCAATACGTTTCGACAGCAGCTTTTTCGCCCGTTCCAACTGCGCCCGTCGGGTTGGACTAAGCCCTTTGCCGGCCCGGTTAATAAAATACGTCAACATCCTCATTCCGGAACCCGGTCCCTTCGGAGACACTTTGCGCGACGCCAAGGCGCGAGCAATCGTGCTTGCCGCCTTCGTAAACAAGCCCGCCTGTGGATGCGTCGAATCCGTCTTGACTTTCGCAATCCACCGCCGGCCAGAAGCGCGTGCCTCGCTCCGCGAACCAGCCTTTCGATGTCTCTGCATATATCCTCGCGTCCCGATACGTTCGACTGACTTGCTCTTCTACAACGTCTTAAAGGCTAGTCCTGCATCTGCCTCCGAAAATCGAGCGCTTACTGTAACAGCACCCATTGCGCTCGCTGCTCTTCCCGCTCATCTCGAGTCGGCCTGCACCACCTCGATCTCATGCTGACAAACCCTTGTTTCGCCTCTGAGCATCCACCATTTATGAACAGGAGGTTCCATGGGCAGAAATGCCGCGCTCGCTGATCCGTTTCGACTCAAACCCTTCGACCGGAAAAACAAAGAACTTTTGAGAGTAGTGATCGAAACACCGAAGGGCAGCCGTAACAAATTTGCCTTCAACACTGACGACCGAACCTTCGAACTCAAGAAAGTCTTGCCCGCCGACATGGAGTTCCCTTACGACTTCGGTTTTGTGCCCTCGATCTTGGCTCCGGATGGCGATCCGGTCGACGTTCTCGTACTCATGGACGAGCCCGTCTTTTCCGGGTGCGTTCTCCTTGCGCGCATCGTTCGGGCCATCGAGGGCGAGCAAACCAACGGCAAGAAAACAGAACGTAATGATCGAATCATTGCGGTCGAAAAGGACGCTCATCGCTTTGCCAACGTCAAATCAGTCGATGACCTCGGCAAAGACTTTAGTCGTGAGCTCGAAGAATTCTTGGTGAACTATCACCGACTGACGAGTAAACAGTACAAAGTTCTTCGCATGGCCGGTCCAGGACAGGCTCGCAAACTCGTCAAAGCTGGAATGCACTGAGTTCGGATTGGAGTATCGAAATGTCTGCGATCTTGCTCCGGTTCCTGATCGGAGGCCTGGTTGTTTCTGTATTTGCTGTGATAAGCGATATCGTGAAACCGAAGAGTTTCGCCGGCCTGTTTGGGGCGGCTCCATCTGTCGCCCTCGCCACCATCGGCCTCACAGCCGCTACGCATGGAACTCATTACGCCTCACTCGAAGCGCGCTCGATGATAGTGGGCGCCATCGCATTCTTTTTCTTCACGACGTGCGTGACCAGACTTCTGCTTCGTCACAAGATTGAGGCTGGGCGAGCAACTCTGTATTCGTTGCCGATGTGGTTTGTCGTCGCGTTCGCAATTCGATACGCGTGTTTCGCATAGAGCGGTGTTGATCAATCTCCAACGCGAAGCCCTTCGCAAGGCGAAGCCTTCCGAATACGCCCTTCGGGTTTTCATGGGCGGCTGCGTCACCGTAGCGACGGGGTTAATAGCAATGAAGTGGGGGCCTGTGGTGGGTGGACTCTTTCTTGCTTTCCCCGCGATCTTTCCTGCGAGTGCAACCCTCGTCGAGAAACATGAAGGAAAACGCCGCGACCCGGGACTGGCACACGAAACAACCCGTGGCCGTTGAGCGGCTGGACTCGACGCCGTCGGTTCCTCAATTGGAGGCATCGGTCTTCTCGCTTTTGCTTTGGTGGTGTGGCGTCTGCTCCCGTTATTTCATACAGTGCTAGTGCTCATCGCGGCTACCCTGGCATGGCTCGTTGTGTCCGTATTGTTTTGGTATCTTCGACGGAGAATTTCCACAATATGGGCGGCCCACGTTTCGAAACGACGCGGCCGACATCCTGAATATTTGCGATCCTCAAATCCTGAAAATGCCTTGCCGCAAGACCGCAAAGGCCCGGTACGAGAAATTTATCGGGTTTCGACCCTATGGCGAATTCCCCGAAACCGGGGACATAATACGGGGGCTGTGCCCAAGCGGATATTAGTCGTGGATGATAATCCTGCGATCCGTGGGGCTCTGCGAAGAATCCTCGAGTTCAACGATGGTTGGACGGTGTGTGGTGAAGCGGTTGATGGCCGCGACGGGGTTGAGAAAGCGAACCAGCTTCGACCGGACCTGGTTGTCCTGGACTTATCCATGCCAGTTATGAATGGCCTCGAAGCGGCCCGCCATCTTCACCAGACTCAGCCACAGTTGCCGTTGATTCTCTGCTCGCTTCACAGTGACGACGTCCTGCAAAGGGAGGCCGCCGAAGCAGGTGTGACCGCCATCGTTTCCAAGGCGCACAACATGGAAACGCTGGTCCGCAAAGCGCGCGAACTGCTGGCCAGCCGATGAACTAATCTGATTTCCAGTCGGGATACTGCAGAGATTCTTTTTTCAGGACCCGCAACGAATTTGTGGCGTCCTGTAACGCCCGTCGCTCTTCAGTTGAGTCCGGTGTCAGCGACAACTCCTGCAATCGTTCGAAAATCGCCGTTTCGGCTTCGGCGACTTTTCGTTGGAGTTGTTCCGGGTCGAGTTCAAGAAGAGCGTCCCGCAGAGGCTTCTGCCATCCAAATTGATTCAGACCTGCTGATTCAAGGTTCGCCATAGCACCCTCCTGTGGTGCTGAAGTGCAGAGTAAGAGATACGAGCCAATCCTGGCTTCACCCTCTACTGTTTATGAGTCTCGTCTGCAGCCCAAACGTAGAAGTTCTTATCATTAGCCAGCGTTTGAATCTTAATGCCGGCCCCTGTTGATGCGCGATGAACTGCAGACCTCAAATTTGCCAGTCCAATATCGCCGATATCCTCTAACGGGATTACCAGAGCCGCCCCTGCCTTCAGGGTCTGAAGCTCTCGCAGAATCCCCTGCATCAAGTCGTGGTGCTTTCCCCTACGGCTCTTGTCGAGCGATGAGATCTGCACCTGACGATACTTCGGCGACGTGGAGCCTTTTGCTTTTGGGTCTTTCGTCACGAAACGCCGCTTCCCCAACAACGTTTATATGATACTAATCGTTCTATGGTCTGTCAATTATATTTTTATTATACGATATTTCTACTTATATTCTGTTAAATCGTTCGAAAAGAGGGCGAACTCTACCCCACGGCGCGGCCGGGTACGCCTAAGTATCCGCAGCTCCAGTTCGGAGATACCAACGAATCTCCCCAACAGCTCAGGCGGCAGGGTGCCTCCCTGCTTAATGCCCTTGCGAGAAATCCGGAGTTATTCTTTTGAAGAAAGATGCTTTCGAAGGGCACGATGAAGGGCCGCCGTTGGGATAGGTTCCGGGGAATTGCCACATCTGCGATCTTTTACTTTTCCCTCTTCGTGTTTGTGATTCTGCTGAGCTCGTCCGCCACGGCTGCGCCGGACTACTACAACCATCTCGTCTTCGACAACAGCGTCACCTCCGATTACTACTACTACAGTGGTGGCCGCTCCGTATTCCCGAGCACCTTGCAATTGCAAAGCGGACAACTTCCCGTCGAAACGAAGATCTTCTACTCGCCTCCGAATGCCCTTCGCCTGCAATGGCAGTCGGTCGCCGGCGGCAGTTGGGACGCTGAGGTTCGCGTTCAGGACATCCGCAACCGCCGGACAAATCTCATCGGCGACACGCTCTACGTTTGGTGCTATGCACCTCAGTCCATCCCAGCTTCAAATCTGCCTCTGGTTCAGCTCGAAGACGACGATCATGACTTCACGGCGCCAATCCCGCTTGCGACCGTAGCGCTGCCCGCAAAGCATTGGACGCAGATCAAACTCCCGTTGTCGATGTTCCCGAGTGCTTCGGTGTATGAATTCGATTCTCGACGACTCCACGGCGTGTACTTTTCTCAGGGAGCTGCGGATAACGTCCCGCGAACTATGATCATCGATGAAATAAAGATCGATGATGAAGCCGAGTTGGCCTCGAGCAAATCCGACCGTCCAGCGCCACCTCGTGCCGTCCGTGCCAAGGCCTATGAGCGTCACGTCGATGTTTCCTGGGAGCCACCCTCCGACAATGACCTGCAGGGATACGTCATTTACCGTTCCCTTGGGAAGCGGCGATTCCGGCCCGTCGGAATTCAGGCTGCAGGCACAAACCGCTACGTCGACTTCATCGGGCGCTCAGGTGTGCAGGCTTCCTATCTTGTGAAGAGCGTCGATCGTGCCTACCGCGAGTCGGTCTTCTCCAACGAGGCGAATGCAACCACCCGCGATCTTTCCGACGACGAACTGCTCACGATGCTCGAGGAAGCCTGCTTCCGTTACTACTGGGAAGCATCGAATCCGGTCACGGGAGCGCCACTGGAAAATATCCCGGGCAATGACCGCATCGTCGCCACCGGGGCTTCAGGGTTCGGCATCATGGCGCTCATTGTCGGTGTGGAGCGCGGATTCATCACGCGCGATCAAGGACTCAAGCGTCTCACCGCAATCGTCAATTTCTTAGAGAAGGCTCCGCGCTACCGTGGCGTTTTTCCGCACTTCCTCGATTCCACGACGTCGGCAGGCGTCCCAGTATTCGGTATGTTCGACGATGCGGGAGATCTGGTCGAAACCTCATTTCTCATGGAAGGCTTGCTCACCGCGCGCCAATACTTCAACGGACAATCTTCCGCGGAGCGTTCGCTGCAATCGAGGATCACGCAACTGTGGCAAGCAATCGAATGGGACTGGTATCAGGCGACGCCCCAAAAGGAAGCGCTGGTCTGGCACTGGTCCCCGCGCTGGTCGTGGTACATCGGGCATCGCCTCACGGGCTTCGACGAAACCATGCTCGCCTATTTATTGGCCATCGCGTCGCCCACCCATGCTGTGCCCGCCTCCATCTACTACACTGGATGGGCCGGACAATCGCCGGCCGCGGTTGCTTATCGAAGTGGCTGGTCGCGAACAGCCGATGGCGACCACTATTACAACGGGAACACCTATTACGGGATCAAGCTGCCCGTCGGCGTGGGAACAGGCGGCCCGCTGTTCTTCACGCAATACTCCTTCATGGGGCTTAATCCCAAAGACGTCAACGACGAATACACCAACTACTTCGACAACAATCAGAGCATCGCGCGGATCAATCTCGCCTATTGCGTCGCTAACCCCGGTCGCTATCAAGGCTACGGACCCGACACGTGGGGCCTTACCGCCAGCGACGATCACCTCGGCTATTCCGTTCACGCGCCCGTGCCCACTCGCGACAACGGAACCATCACACCGACCGGCGCGCTTGGATCCTTTCCATACACACCGGAAGCATCCATGGCCGCTCTCAAGCATTTCTATCGCGATCTTGGAGATCGGCTGTGGGGCGTGTACGGACCGCGCGATGCTTTTAATCTCGGACGCAACTGGTTCTCGCCGATTTACATGGGTCTCGATCAAGCGCCGATTGTGGTGATGGTGGAAAATTACCGTACTGGATTAATTTGGCGTTTGTTCATGTCGAATCTCGAAATCCAGGCGATGGTGCCGCTCATCCGCCACAACACCACTCAAAACCAGGAATCGATCACTCCCGCCCCATAGCGCAGATCGTCTTTCATTTGCCTCAAGGCGGACATCCTGTTCGTCTTAAAACTAGAATTTCACCACGGCACGGGTATTCCCCCTTTATGCACAATCGGTCTCGTGCTACAACGAGCAGGACCTTGAACTGAGGTCTTTTCCGTATGGTGCGTTATTGTCCGCGCTCCTACCCTGAGCGAGGTCGCACCATTGGACCAGGAGGAGCTTTATGCTTTATTACGCGTTGGTGTTCCTGCTCATTGCCTTGGTGGCGGGCTTCTTGGGCTTCGGTGGAATCGCGTTTGCCGCCGCCGGCATCGCGAAAATCCTGTTTTACATCTTCGTCGTGCTGTTCCTCGTGAGCCTGGTGATGCACCTCTCCCGGGGCGGAGCACGAACATAAATTTCAGCTGAACCTGGGAGGCTCGGGCAGAATTCCGCGGGCGCCACACGCGCGGCCATCGGTCGTGACAGGACGCTTCTAGCCGCTCGCGAACCACACAATGCAGCTTATTACCCGCGGATTTCGGCGAGCCTCTGTTGGCTCGGAACAAGCGGCGACTCTACTAGTCTCTCAGGACCCGGAGTTGCTGCAGGGCACGATCAAGGTCGCGGCGGTGGCTCAAGTCGTGATAGCAACGGCCGCCGCCGTCGGTCTCATTTATCTTCTTAAAGTAGTTTTTGTCACCATCCTCGTCTCCGCCCTCCTTGCTTTTGCGCTCGATCCACTGGTTGTCCTGCTCTCGCATCTTCGTATTCCACGCTTCGTCGGCGCTATCTTTGCTCTTCTCTTGCTGGGGGTCGTCGCGGTGGCAACTGCCTTCTTTTTTTACAATCGGGCTGTCGACTTCCTTAACGAATTACCGGAGTACTCCAGCACGATTCGTGAAGATCTCCGGAAAATCGAGTCGCAGGCAGACAAGCTCGAAGAGAATACACGCACGATCATCCCGGACCGCAAGGGCAAGAAACCAATTCCTGTCGAGGTGCAAGAGGCTCCGGGCCTCACGAAAATTATCTCTTCCGGGGCGACGCAATACGGCGATATAGCCTTAGCCCTCGGCTTCGCTCCCTTCCTTATTTATTTCATGTTGACCTGGAAATCCCACGTTCACTCGGCAACCCTGCACATCTTTCCTACAGAACAACGCCCCGCCGCCTATCGGACCATCGGACGCATATCCGAGATGGTCCGCAGCTTTATCGTCGGGAATTGCATTGTCGGCTTGCTCAACGCGGTCGCCTCGACCATCGTTTTCTGGTACGTGGGATTGCCTTATTTTTATTTTCTCGGGATCATCAGTGCATTTCTTGGCCTTGTTCCTTATCTCGGCCTCTTCTTCGCCTTGTTCGCGCCAATCGCCGCCGGAATGGGCGTCCTCAACAAGGGCCAGTTGTTGATTGTGTTTTTCACCGTCATCGCCCTGCACGTGGTCGGAATGAATTTGCTCTACCCGAAGCTGATCGGTCGGCGTCTGCGGCTGAACCCGCTCGCCGTAGCCCTTTCTCTTCTGTTCTGGGGATGGATCTGGGGAGCATTAGGGCTGATCCTCGCCATTCCGCTGATGGCGAGCGCGAAAATCATCTGCGATTTCGTTGAACCCTTGCGCGGACTCGCACTCTGGCTGGGCGACTCGTAAGTCTCCTTCGCCTGGCAGTTTCGTAAATCTTGTAAAAACTTTCTGCGCGCCTCCGAAGCAAGACCTGAATTATTCTCTGCCAAAAGAAAACGGCTCACATGCCCAATTTTCGGGCGGTATGAGCCGCTTGCCCTGCAGTCTTGGGATGCCGAACTTATTTCACGTGGATGGTTTTCCCATCCGGATCCAACGTGCCCTTGATCCGAACTTTCTGTCCCTCATACTTCTTCGCCAGTTCCTGCTGGTCGATGTCATATGAGGTGCTGTTTGCAGAATCCTGCAGCATGTACTTGTCGCCGACCTTGGTGATCACTCCCGTGAACACCTGGACATTTGACTGCCCCGCGCCTTGCGCGTCCGGTGGCTGCTGTCCCTGGTTCCCCGGATTCTGCTGGCTGGGCTGCTGCTGAGTGTCCGACTGTTGCGCGAACACCTGAGCCGTGAGGAAGCTCAATGCCAGAGCGCTCGCCAGCCCGAATGATTGCATCGATCTCTTCATAGCCGATCTCCCAAGCGATTGATATCGCGTCCCGGTTAGGGGAGCAGGTAATGGACCAAAGTGCGCCGCGCAGCATTGCTGCTAACCGATTCCTACTACGCTTGCTTTTTCACTCGTTTGCA
>Ga0126371_10000381_pt1 | contig 36075 bp, 27 predicted proteins | sample PanSoiMetaPlot_4_FD_110145 | JGI IMG/M metagenome (GOLD analysis project Ga0126371, IMG submission 110145) | Tropical forest soil microbial communities from Panama - MetaG Plot_4 | ecosystem: Environmental > Terrestrial > Soil > Tropical forest > Bulk soil | place: Panama | collected 2016-02-17
ATGCCACTCCCCGCCGCAAACTGCTGAACCAGAACATCGCCGGCGACCTTCAACCGCTCTGCCGTCTTGCGCCGGAGTTCTTCTTCATCAAACGCGTACGCGACGGAGCCGAAGATCGTTTTCCTCTGGACCCGGCGAACTGAAAATCTATCCTTCACTACAACCGGAAATCGCCAATCTCGTGCGCCCCGCAGGTCGTCGACCTGCGTCAGCAGGAGCGTCGCCGGTATATCAATCCCGAGTGTTGAAGCGAGTTCCACCGTTTTGTACTTGTCGCCAGCCAGTTCGACAGCCGGTCGGGGCGGCAATACAACCTGGCACACACCGTGGAAGGCCTCACGCATTTCCGATAGAGGCTGGAGGGTCCAGTCGGTGATGGGAACAACCAGATCTATCGAATTTTGCCGGACAAATTTTAAGATCGCCTCGACGAATATTTCGGTGTCATCGGTTGAGACGGGATAGTCGAGCTTAAGGCTGCAAAAGCGGGAGAGCTTCGCTGGAGCAAACAAGCCGAGATTTGAGCCCACGGCTACCCAGTGCCCTGCGCGGCCAGCCGAGCGAGTAAATGCAAGGGCGGCTCCGCTATGTCCGTCAAGAACCAGTATTCTCGCCAAGTGGAGTCGCTCCCTACCGATTCCCGCTGTCGGGATTAGCCCGGCCAGCCAGCAAAGGCTTTCTCAAGGTTCCACCGTAATCCGTCTAGCGTCTTGGTGGGACCCAGGCGTTTAAGCTCAAATGGATTGTCACGCTTGTGCGCCAGTCCATTGGTGGTCGTTACGGCCGTCTTGTAACCGGCCCGTTGACTCTCCTCGGTAGTCTGCTGCGTCCAGTTCGGAAATAGCGCCGGACACGGGTACGAAATGTGATGGATAGCGGTGCCGACACGACTTTCCATCTGATGCTTGGACTCGTTCAATTCCTGTCGCATCTCCTCGATCTCGAGAAAAGCGAGGTTCGGATGCGTCATCGTGTGGGATCCGACGATGTGACCATTCTTCGCGAGACCTTTCACCTGCTCCCAGTCCATCATCAAACGTCCGGAGTCGGCTGGCACCTTCGCGTCCAAATCGAATTCTGCCTTTTGGATCTTGCTTTCGAGATTGGCACCGGAGAGTTTGCAATACCGATCACACGCGCTCAAGTAAGCGCGATCGCGTTCTTCTGGGGCAGCTAAACTCCAGGATGTGCCGTCTTCACCTACCCATGTTTTTTTCTTGGTCGTGCGAAAGGCGAAACGCAGCCTGCTCGGCCACGGCAAAGTTTGTCGTTCAACGCAGTCCACGGTGATGTAGAAGGCTGCCGGAACTCCGCAACGGTTCAAAATCGGCATCGCAACTTCATAGTTGTCGGAGTAGCCGTCATCAAACGTTACGACCACGGGACGCTTTGTGAACTCCGTTTCTTCCTTCACATAGCGGCCTGCCTCTTCGAGGCTTACGGGCTGGAAGTCGCGGGCGATTGTCTGCATCTGTGCCTCGAAAACGCGAGCCGAGTGGACAATGTTTCCGATTGAATCGATAACGTCGCCTGGGTTTTCCATGACCGAGTGATACATCAAGATGCCCACTCCACTCCGTGGCTGGCTTGCAAAAAGACGCAAAATTCCGGCGCGGATCAGAATGTTCTTTGCGAAGGTCTTAATGGTCGGCATTTGAAGTTGAGTCAGTCGATGGATCAGTACGAAAAGCCCTCGGCCATCACAAGGAAAGTGTAAACGACGTACTGCGGGCACAACGGTCGAGCGAGGAAAACCATCGTAACCTTTCGAATCACCTGCCGTTGAGCGGAAGATTTTCTACACCGCAGTAGAGTAAGATCGTAGGTAGCTTGTGCAACTGTTTTCATGGTTCCGAGTCGTATTCACTCGGGCGTCTCAGAATCTACTGCTTAGTGCATGATTATCAATGGGTTGGGCGGATCGGACATGCGACGTGGGGCATGTCGATTGCTCTCTGAAGTCTAGTCATTCCTGGCAAAAGTCGGTTGAATTTCCGATGGCCGCAATTTGAACCGGTAGGAGCCATGGCGGATGCAGTTATCGCACCGGGGCCGTAATTCCGGACACATTTCATCAGGCTGTTTTAAGAATACGAACCCAAGGAGGTTCACAGAGTTGACTTCGACCAGCCATCTTATCGCCCCGCATGGCGGGGAATTGGTCAATCTTGTCGTCGATCCGGCACGCGCCGCTGAACTCAAAAGCCACTCCAAAGGATGGCCGTCATGGGACCTCACTCCCCGCCAGGTTTGCGATGTGGAACTTCTTTTGAGCGGCGGGTTTTCGCCGTTGCGCGGCTTCATGAACCGCCCGGATTACGAGGGCGTTGGCCACAACATGAGACTGGCCAATGGCCTGATCTGGCCAATGCCGATCACTCTCGATGTTACGGAGGAATTCGCCAAGAATCTCAAGCCCGGTAGCAGCAAGGTCGCGTTGCGCGATGCCGAAGGTGTGATGCTCGCCGTTCTCAACGTGGAGGACGTTTGGCAACCGGACCGCGCGGCAGAAGCTAAAAGCGTTTTCGGCAGCACGAGTAAAGCTCATCCCGGAGCCGATTACGTGATGAACAAGGCCAACCCCTGGTACGTCGGGGGAAAGCTTGAAGGTCTGCAACCTCCTTCGCATTACGATTTTCGCTCTCTCCGTTTAACACCCGCAGAATTGCGCGCGGAATTCGCCCGCCTTGGGTGGCGTCGAGTCGTTGCATTTCAAACTCGAAACCCAATGCACCGTGCACACCAGGAGCTCACTTTCCGCGCCGCGAAGCAAGTTGAAGCGAACCTTCTGATTCATCCCTCGGTGGGAATGACGAAACCGGGAGACGTGGACTATTTCACGCGTGTCCGTTGCTACGAGTTGCTGTTGCCGAAGTATCCGCATGGGACTGTAAGACTTTCGATGTTGCCTTTGGCCATGCGCATGGGTGGCCCGCGAGAAGCGATTTGGCATGGGCTGATTCGCAAGAATCACGGTTGCACCCACTTCATCGTAGGCCGCGATCATGCCGGTCCGGGCAAGGACACGGACGGCAAACCCTTCTATGGACCTTACGACGCTCAGGAACTGTTCAAGAAAAACGAGTCTGACATTGGCGTCACGATGGTTCCTTTCAACATGATGGTGTACCTGGAAGACCAGGACAAATACGTACCTGACAACGAAGTCCCGAAAGAATCGCGTGTGCTCAACATTTCGGGAACAGAGCTTCGGGAACGCCTGAATGGTGGACGCGACATCCCGGGCTGGTTCACGTATCCGGAGGTTGTTCAGGAGCTCCGTCGCAGCTATCCTCCGCGACACAAGCAGGGAGTGACCATCTTTTTTACGGGCCTTTCGGGCTCGGGCAAGTCGACGATCGCGAATGTCTTACTCACAAAGTTCCTGGAAATGGGAGGGCGCCCGGTCACAATTCTTGATGGCGACCTGGTTCGCAAACATCTTTCCTCGGAACTTGGATTTTCCAAGGAGCATCGCGATATCAACATTCGCCGTATCGGCTACGTGGCCTCTGAGATCACCAAAAATGGTGGGATCGCCATCTGTGCGCCGATCGCTCCATACGAGGCGGTTCGCAAGCAGGTACGCGAGATGATCGAACCGGTAGGTGGGTTCGTGCTAGTGCACGTTGCAACCCCGCTGGAGACTTGCGAACAGCGTGATCGTAAGGGCCTTTACGCGAAGGCGCGCGCCGGCATCGTCAAGGAGTTCACCGGCATCTCAGATCCATACGAGGCGCCTCAGAACGCCGAAGTAGTGATCAACACCGCTGAACTTTCCCCGGAGGAATCGGCGCAGGAAATCATCTTGCACCTGGAACGACAGGGATACATCGGAGCAAACGGGCCGCAAGCCTGATATCGAGGCGGGCGGTCGAACGGTACATGTAGAACACGATGGATTTCATGACCGTCAAAATCCTCGTTGGTTTCCTTGTGGGCACTCTGATCGGCATGACCGGACTGGGCGGCGGTGTTCTGCTGCTGCCCATTCTGATCTTCGGGCTTAGAGTGCCTGCAATCGTCGCGGTCGGCTCCGATGCGCTCTTCAATTTCTTCACTAAAATTCCAGCAAGTCTCGTTCACTTGAAAAAAGGCACCGTTCGCCGCAAGGTGGTGCTGGCCCTTGCGGTGGGAAGTGTCCCCGGCTCAGCTGCTGGAGTCGCCTACCTGACTCACCTTCGCCGCATCTACGGCGCGGGTGTGAACGACGTCATCAAATTGGCGATCGGTATCCTGCTTGTCATCATCCCGCTCCTGCTGATGTTTCAGACCCGCATCGAGGAGCGCATGGTGAACCGGCCACCGACCCTCAAATCGTTCGTCGGAATGACCATCATTGGTCTGTTGTCAGGCTTCCTGGTGGGTATGACCTCGGTCGGGTCCGGCAGCATCATCATGATGATGTTGCTGCTGTTCTACAGCTATCCTCCAAAGGTAAACGTTGGAACCGATATCGTGCACGCAGTTGTACTAACGGGCGTTACCGGATTTTTACACTTTCGGCTCGGCAACGTTGACCCCGGTTTGGTTGGGTCCCTTTTGATCGGGTCAATTCCTGGCGGGCTGGTTGGTTCTTACCTCAGCACGCGTGTTCCTGTCGTCTGGTTACGCCGCATTCTTTGTTTCATCCTTTTGGTCACAGGGGCCCGTATGATTTGGGCCTAGTCGGATCGACACCTCTAATGACTTCTTCTTATTCGGACATTCTCAAAAGAGTTGACGCCGCAATTTCCGCTGCTCGCGAAATATTCGCCCGCTTCTCACCGGGCGCGATCGACGCCGAGTTCAAGGCCGGCCACGATCCCGTAACCGAAGCCGATCGCGCAATCGACGCGGTACTGCGTCAGAACCTGCTCCGTGACCACGAGGGATGGCTATCAGAAGAGAGTGTCGACGATCTTTCTCGCCTGTCAAAAGATCGCGTCTGGGTTGTCGATCCCCTCGATGGAACCCGCGAATTTGTGAAAGGAATCCCGGAGTTCTGCGTCTCGATCGGTTATGTAGTGGATGGTCGGCCGGTGGTTGGCGGTATCCACAATCCGGCTACTCAAGAAACATTCATTGGTGCCATCGATTGCGGCGTTCTCTATAACAGCAAGCCCGCCCACGCGAGCGGGCGCGCAAGCCTTCAAGGCGCCTCAACGCTCGCGAGTCGCAGTGAAATCAAGCGCGGAGAGTGGAAAAGGTTTGAAAACGGGCCATTACAAATTACGGCCATGGGTTCTGTCGCCTACAAACTCGCTCGTGTGGCCGCTGGGCTTGCCGACACTACCTTCACTTTGACGCCCAAGAACGAATGGGACGTTGTCGCGGGTGCAGCCCTGGTGCTGAGCGGGGGGGGCTTTGTCACCACCTTGGACAACGCCCAGTTCAATGCCAACAACAAAAATCCACTGATTTCGGGGTTGATTGCCGGCGGACCAAATCTCAAGAGTGAGTTGCTGACGCTTTTGGCGCCCCACATTCAATTGACTGCGTCTTAAACGTCGCGCTCACGGAAAACGGCTAGGACTCGGTTTCATAGGGAATATATTTCTTGCCCCCCGCCCTGCGAATGGCCAACAGGTCGCCCACGCCCGAGATCCAGCTCTCGAAATCAATCTCGGTGCGAACCTGTGTGTCCACGTAGCGGGGGATCAGCAACATTTCGCTCTCTCGCGTAGCCAGACCAGCATCGCAGGTTGTAGCGGAGATCACCTGTTCTTGCGCCAGCCAACGAATAAACATGGGGCGATAAACGCCACTTGGATAGCAGAAGTGCGTCGCCGACTTCGCGACCAGAGCCTGGATCCGTTCGCGATTTTCATGGATTTCCCGCCGGAACAGCACTTCATCTTCGGGCGTGCGATGGCGGTGCGTGTGCAGTTGGACGTCGACGCCACTCTCGGACACCTCTTTGAGTTCACGAGCATTCATGATCTGTAGCAGCCGTTTCGCGATCAAGGCCTGGTAGTCGATTCCCAGGAACTCAGCCAGCCTCGCTGCCAGTAAATCTTTTTCTGAGCCAGTCAACGCCTCTCGATGCGCGAGCCCCATCAGGTTCATAACGATTCCGTGTCGGGCGGCCTCGGTGCGCAAATCCAATGGCGAGTTCAGTCCTAGCTCTCTCGCGTCTTGAATCACCTGACCTCTCTTCTGCCACAACATGTAAGATGTGATCAGGTTGAACACTGGCCGCTGCAGATCGCTGTAGTAGGTAGTGAGGTAAACGGTGACTGGAAAACCATACTTCTTCGCGATCGGATAGGCCTGTTTGTAGAAGTCGTATGTTCCGTCGTCGAACGTGATTGCCACACTCCGAGGTGGCAGTGAACCGGCTCGCAGTTTCTCAAGCGATTCGCCTAAGGGTAGTACGTTGTAGTTCTGACTCTTGAGCATCTCGAACCGCTGTTCGAGAACCGATGGTTCCATGTAGAGACCCGGTCTCCAGCGATGCTCATCATCGAGAGAAACACCGTGGTAGCAAAGGACAAGGAGACGTTGCCGCCGCCAGCGGCTGTCGGCTACCAGGTTAAAAATTCCACCCCGCTTCAAAAGGCGCAGAGCGGCCAGCTTGATATCTCTTACCATCGAACGTCAGATCAACCAATGACAACAATTCAACTTCGCCAACTATCCCAGCATAACTGCGTTCTGTGCTGAACTCCGTTCACCGATGGGTTCACCCTCGATGCAGACTCTTTCCCACAACTCGAGGTTCAACAGGCGCCAAATCCGATTCCCATGGTCACGGCGGCCGCTTCTGTGTTCCGCGAATAATTTCTCAACCGAGTCGCTTCTGAAATATCCGCGTTCTTGGGTCCGGGACTCGAGCAACATCTTTTCGAGACTATCGAGTTGCGGGCCGGCCAACCAAAACGCCCAGGGAGTGGGAAATCCCATTTTCTGCCGATACACGATGTCGTGCGGCAACAGATTTTCGATAGCGGATTTCAGAATGAATTTCCCGGCCAGGCCCTTGATGTCGTATTTCGCCGGAATGCTCGCCGTAAACTGCACGAGTTCATGATCCAGGAAAGGAACTCGGCTCTCTATGGATGCGGCCATGCTCATCTGATCTTGCTTCATCAACAACTCCACCAAATACGTCTTGATATCGGTGTACAGCAGCCGGTGCAGCATATCGCCAGAAGAAGCGTTCCAGTACTGAATCGAACCGCCATATGGGTAGCCCGTCGCCTCGCGTACGTCGTCGCTGAGCAATTCTCGCTGTTCTGCTTCGGAGAATGCTGAATAAAAGTTGTCGAAGTAGAACGACGGCCACGAATTTCCGTCTCGCACAAGAAACGTGTGCTCAAGCTTCCGATACAGCGCAGCCGAAAGCGGTCCTTGTTGAATCCCGCTGCGCACCAGATTCCTGAGCAGTTCAGGCGTGATGGTGCGATAGGCGCGATCCATCCTCGCGTTCATCAGCGTCCAAGCATAACGGGTGTAGCCAGCCAGCGTTTCGTCGCTACCTTCACCAGTAAGAACGACGGTCACGCGTTCCCGCGCCAGTCGCGCCACGAAATACAACGACACGCTCGACGGCCACACAATCGGTTCGTCCTCGTGCCAGATCAATCGCGGAAGGGCCTCGAAGAATTCGTCGCGACTCAGCCGAACTTCGCGGTGTTTCGATCCGATGTGTTGCGCCACTCGGCGAGCAAAGGGAAGCTCGCTGAACTGCTCTTCGCCATATCCGACGGAAAACGTTTCAATTTGTTCTTTTCGGATTTTGGTGGTCAATGCCGCCACTGCGCTTGAATCGAGGCCGCCGCTCAGGAATACGCCCAGCGGCACATCGCTCATCAGATGGCTCGCGACACAGCCCTCAAGAAGTTCCCGATATCGATCGACATAGTAGGACCGCGGACGGCTGCCATCATCCACCTTGACTTCCAGATCCCAGTAGCGCGAGATTTTTGGCGCCTGGTCTTCGGTGACCTCCATCACGTGTCCGGGCAAAAGCTTTTGGATTCCCGCGTACATCGTGTGTGGTTCCGGGATATATCCGAAGGCTAGGTATTCGGCCAAGGTCCCGCGATTGAACTCAGGTTTCACGCCGGGGTATGCAAGGATCGTCTTGATCTCGGATCCAAACAGGAACGTGCGGCCGTCATAACGGTAATACAGCGGCTTAATCCCTAGACGGTCACGTGCGATAAACAATTTTCGCTTTCGGCGATCCCAGATCGCGAATGCGAACATGCCGCGCAGATACCTCACGCAATCCCGGCCGTATTCTTCGTACAGGTGAATGATGGTCTCGGTATCACTCTTGCTGCGGTACCGATGTCCGCGAACCTCGAGATCTTTGCGCAGTTCCTGATGGTTGTAAAGTTCGCCGTTGTAGACGATCCACACATCTTCGTCTTCGTTGGCAATCGGCTGATGACCCGTCTGGATGTCGATGATGCTCAGCCGCCGCATTGCCAGGCCCACGTTTCCATCAACGAAAAACCCGTCATCATCGGGGCCGCGATGCACGATGCGCTGGTTCATCGCTGCCAAGGTGTCCCGTTCCGCGCGCCGCGATCTGTCGGTATGGAAGATTCCGCAAATTCCGCACATAACTAAACGTCCGACTCCTGCTTCAGGGCAGAACCGGTCAGCTCCACTTCAACGCGATCCAATGACGCGGAGACGGTTAACGCCTCCAGATCAGAGGAACGCAATTCTGTTCCGCTCCCGGAAGTGCTCATTTCAGCATAATCGACGATCCGTTCACCAGCGAGCACTCGGATACTGCCGAGTTCCGCAAAGGTACCGCCGCAGATAACCAGGAGACGCTCATCGAGGTCTTTGTCCACAGACCAATACAGCACCCGTGCATCGCTTTTCCACTTTCCCAACGACCAATCCGTGGCGCGATCCGCAAAGAAAAAATAGTGCTCCTGTTTTTCCCTTATGTAGCGATAGCCCTGAACACCACCGCTCTCGGCAAAGCGTTCCAACCGTCCGGCTCCTGTCTTCGCCCGCACATTCGGAACAAGCAGTGTCGCAAACTCCATCGGCAAGGTTCCCTGCTTTGCAAATGACAGGATCATGGCCTTTTCCTGAGACCCGTACACGGGGGACCACACCCCACGATGTGCACTCTGCGCCCAGCCATGGGCATCCGCTGTCACCAGGCCCAACGTATCTTGCCCGTCGGCAAAGACGTTGTCATTGACCGACTCAGGCGCCAGATTGGAGCCCAGCTGCCAGAGCAACTCGAGCCGATGGTCGCCATCGCCAAGAGCAACATCGCGGACGAACCAGAACTGTCCCTTGCGATGGAAGACTGCACGACGGTGGATCACTGGATTCGCCAGGCGCTCGTATCCGTCGTGCGAGCCAATAAACAAGTTGAATGAGGGTCCAGACACCCACTGCTCACACTTCACCAAGGGCGCGGACGTCCAACCAAACGGCCCATTGCTTTCCGCCTGGTCTTCCTCATCTACGATCAGCGTGCTATGCGCAGGCGTACCGCGGTAATAAGCACGCTCGTCGCCGTCTCCCACGTACTCGTACGTCCCCGAATCTCTCAGGAAGGTCCGTCCGTCACGAATCAACTGCAGGCTGAGGGCGTCAGCGTGCCCATGGCCCGGTCCATGCGGACCAGCGTCGATGAATAGTTGCTGGCCTGTATCGACGTCGGCCATCAAGTAAAGTCCACTGTCCTGCAAACCAACCGATTCGGTGGTTGGATCGCTGGTCTTCAGCGCCTCGAATTCGTGTAATCCCTTCGAACCCAGCAACCACAACGTTTCTTCGCGCAATGCCCCCACAAAGAATTTGAAGTCACCACGGTGATACAACACCGCCCCGGTACTCAGCGGATCGAGGAGATGCTCAGCACGGTTGCGTCCTCCGTCGAACCACCGGCCGCCGTCGTCATCGCCGATCAGCGGCGGCACGCCGGCACGGCTCAGAACACAAAGCACATCCAGCATCTTCGTCAGAATTCCGTCAAATTCCGCCGACACTGTGATCCCGTTGTTCCCTGCCAAAATGCGCGCATGCAGGAACATGTCGAGGGCATAGATGTGATAGTACGTTGACTGTTCGAAGTAAAACCCATCCGCTCGCACTTGTTGCGCCGCCGATTTCCGAACGATCTCCCAGCCACGAGTTTTCCATCGTGCCGCATGCGGAAGATCGGGAAAGAGTACGCCTAAGGCAAACAATGCCACAGCTTCACCGAGCAAATGCGTGTTGGGAGAAAAATAGATAGAGAGATACCTGTCTATGTGGCGGCCGCTAACTGCGAGGGCCCTTAAGAATTCGCGGCGAAGTTCCGCCGTCATAGCGGGTGTTTCGCACAACAGGAAGTACACCCAGATCCATGACAAGCTGCGGAACGCGACTTCCAGACTACTTGCCCAGTTGATGCCGACCGGATAGGGATTCTCGTGCTGCCAGTGTCTCCATTGATCCGTAATTTCCTGCGCGAATCGTTCGTCCTCAGTGAGCCGATAAGCCTTTGCCAGTGTGACGAGGTGCTGGTGCCGGTTCAACTCCCAGGTAATCTTCGAATCCCCGACCTCTTCGAAATCCAGGTATCGCACCTTGAACCAGGCTTTACGAGGCGCGCGCTTTTCGTGAACCACATCAAGATGCCAATCGATTTCAGGACCGTAATCGAGATTCTGATAACCAAGCAAGTCAAAGTGATGCAGAAGATTCTGCTCGGCGCGCCGCATGATTTCTCGCGAAGTGGTGGGGAATCGTTCGTTCAGAAGGGTACAGATCTCGCGGAGTTGGGCTTGGTCGAAAGAGAAGTTCCCATGTCTCGCCGACGTCGTGACGGGTACATCTGCTGCGAAATCGTGGCCTCGGCGCTGGCGCCATTCGTCAATGCGGCACGTAGTGGTCTGGCGCGCGCGGTCGAAGATCTCGTGCAGGGACATCGACCGCAGCCGAGATAAACGACGCGCCCATGGTGATTGCTTCTCCATCACGCAGGTCTTTTCGCAAGCAGCTCTGAGTACAGTTCGTCGACCTCTCGCACGAGCCGCTCGAAGCTGAAATGTTGTGTAGCCATGCGCCGTCCGTTTGCAGCGATTCGCGTTGCCAGTTCCTCGTCGCGCAGCAATCGCAACAATGCGTCTCGCAATGCATCCGAATCCTGCGGAGGCACCACCAAACCGGTCACGCCGTCTTCGACCAATTCCGGATTGCCTCCCACCCGGCTCACGATGGTGGGGAGCCCCGCTGCCATATATTCGAGCACTGCATTCGGAAGACCTTCTGCCTTCGACGGAAGCGCGGCGATGTCACAACTCGCCAGAATATCGGGTACATCGTTGCGGGAGCCGAGGAACCTGAATGCGTCGCTGATACCGAGCGCCTCAACCTGACGCTCGAATGAAGGACGCGCCTCACCATCGCCCGCAAATACAAAACGTGTCTCTGGAAATTCTTTCAATACGGCTGGTGCCGCCATGATCAGCCAGGGATGTCCCTTTACATCCGAATGCATGTTTCCCACGAGCGCAACCAGCTGGCCCCGGCCTACCCCCGGAAAAAGCCGCTCGCGATCGCGAACGCCGCGCTGGAACTTGCTGGTGTCGACGCCGTTGTGCAGGACACGCAATTTCGAAGCAGGAAATCCGTCATCCCGCACCAGCGCGTCCCGAATAGGAGTTGCATTCGCGAGCAGCACACTCGACATCCCCTGAATCTTGCGAAGAATCGTGCGCTTGGCGCCGCGATACCAATCGAAGTGCGACAGATCCCGCTGGCTCGAGATAATGGCTGGTATCCTCGCCATCCGCGCCGCCGGAACGCCCATCAAGTTTGACCAGAGGTCATGGCAATGCACGACCTCAAAACGCTCACGCCGCAAGTAGGCCGCAAGGCGCAGCATTTCGTAGAAGCCTCCTATTGAATCCAGCCCACCTTTGGGATGAAACTCCTCGATCCTGACGGTTGCTCCCTTCAACCGGTCCAGCAATGGTCCTCGCGCACTCAGGCATCCCAGGGTGATCGAGTAGGAGGAAGTGGGCATGCGCAGTGCAAGTTCCACCGCCTGCGTTTCCGTGCCCCCCACATTCAACGAATCCACGAGGTGGAAAACTTTGCGCCGTTGGGCTTGGAGGGAGCCATGCGCAGGCTCCGCAGGAGTCGCTTCGGCGGTGGGCATTTCTTTCATTCCCTGCATTCTACTGGCATCTTCTTGATTGGCGGCGAGTTAGTTACCAAAGAGTTAGCAACCCGCTTTCCAAAGGCGGTTTGGAACGTGTTAAATGGTATCTGTACTTTCCACCGATCTATGGGGAATCAAAACGGCGGAAATAGGAAGAAGTTTTCACTCGCCTCGGCAAGAAGTTGAGAGCCTGGGAGACGGTTCTAAGTATGAAGCAAGGCTAGCCTTTACAACACTTTACTGTGTTCATAGTAGAACGAGAACAGACTCTTCGGCATCGAACTTGCCGCGTAAAACATAACCAAAGCCGAATCGGAGTCTCGGGCCCCAAGATCGTTCGTTGAGAGGACTGCGGATATTGCATGAATCGTGGGATTAGCGTCTTCGGACTAGGGTACGTTGGCACCGTCACCGCCGCCTGCTTTGCTCATATGGGTCACAACGTGATCGGGGTGGACCTGAGCCCGGGCAAAGTCGCAGCAATGGATGCCGGGCGCAGCCCGATCGTCGAACCTCGAGTCGAGGCTTTAATCTCCGACGGACATGCAGCCGGACGTCTACACGCAACTTCCAGTTCTGAATCTGCAGTGCTGAACTCAGAGATTTCATTCCTCTGCGTGGGAACACCGAGCCTGCGCAACGGGAAGCTCGACCTCGGCCACATCGAACCGGTTTGCCGCGACATTGGCCAGGTCCTGAAAAAGAAAAACGCATTCCATCTCGTGGTGTTGCGCAGCACTGTGTTGCCGGGGACTGCCGAGACCATCGTGGTTCCCGCGCTCGAGCAAGCAAGCGGTAAGAAATCAGGCAAAGACTTCGGCGTTTGCGTGAACCCCGAGTTCATGCGCGAAGGAACGGCCGTCGCCGACTTTCTCGAGCCGGCCATGACCATTATCGGCGCGGCCGATAGATCACACAGCAGCATGCTCCGCGAGATATACAGCTGGGCACCCGGAAAAATCTTCGAGACGTCCTTCCGGTCAGCGGAAATGACGAAGTACGTCTGCAATGCGTGGCATGCGGTGAAAGTGTCATTCGCCAACGAAGTGGGGACCCTTGCTCGGGAGCTTGGAGTCGACGCCGAATCTGTTGTGGAAATTTTCACCTCCGACACCAAGCTCAACATTTCCCCAACTTACCTGAAGCCCGGCTTCGCATTTGGCGGCTCGTGTCTGCCCAAGGACGTGCGTGCGCTGAACTACCGCGCAAAAGAGCTGGACCTGAATCTGCCCCTCTTCCAGTCGATCATGCCAAGTAATGACGAGCACCTCGAACGCGCGGTCGACATGATTCTCTCCACCGGCAAAAAGAAAATCGCACTTCTGGGACTGAGCTTTAAAGCGGCCACCGACGATTTGCGCGAAAGCCCTCAGGTACAGCTTGCCAAGCGATTGCTCGGAGAAGGCTGTGATCTGAAGATATGGGACGACAACGTTTCACTCGGCCACCTGATCGGCTCGAATCGTCAGTACATCGAGGAAGTGATCCCGCACATCGGTTCCCTTCTCTGCAAAGATCTGGACTCGGCAATATCGGCGGCAGAGGTCGTGGTAATCGGAACCCGCGGCGTCGATCGGGCCACGCTGAGCAGCCACATCCGTCACCATCAAATTGTCGTCGACCTCGTAAACTTGGAGAAGGCACGCCGCGTTGCAAATAACGGCTCGTACCAGGGGATCTGTTGGTAGCCAGCAATGAAGATTCTTTGGGTCAAACCGGGCAAGCTGCTTCCCCTTGATACCGGTGGCAAGCTGCGCACGTACAACATCCTTCGCAAACTGGCTGAGGCGCACGAACTCACCTATCTCTCATACTATGGCGGGCAGCTGGACGAAGCCTATGAGCGCGAAATCCTGAATCATCTACCAGGTGCTGTTTCGATCTACACGGCGGCCCCTGACACGACTCCCACAGAACGTTACCTGGACTACTTGCGGCGGCTCACATGGCGCGCACCATACGCGGTCAGCAAGTTCACTGCGCCGCAGGTGCAGAAAGTTCTGGGAGAATGGATTTCCGGCCGCCGCTTCGATGTTGCGGTATGCGATTTTCTCTCGAGCACTCTGAATTTCCCGGAAGATCTCGCCACGCCCACGGCTCTGTTTCAACACAATGTTGAGACCGTTCTCTGGAAACGCAAGGCCGATTTTGAAGTGAAATGGCTCGATCGCATGGTTTCCAGGATCGAATACTCAAAAATGCGGAGTTTCGAACCGGAACAGGCGCGCCGCTTTCATCACGTGATCGCCGTTTCTGAAGCCGACCGCCAAGCTATGAGTTCCATGGTCGACCCAACTCACATCAGCGTGGTTCCAACGGGCGTGGATCTCAGCAAGTATCAATACGACGCTACTTCCAGGCCCGCTGGCCCAGTCGTGATCTTCACGGGCTCGATGGACTGGGAGCCCAACATCGACGGCGTCGAGTACTTCTGCAGGGAAATCTGGCCGCTGGTCGTGGCTAAAGTACCTGAAGCACGCTTTCGGATCGTCGGGCGCGATCCGCACCCCCGCGTGAAGAAGCTGGCTTCTCAATCGGTCGAGGTCACCGGTTCCGTTCCCTCGATCGTCGAGCACTTACGCGAGGCTTCTGTATTCGTGGTGCCCCTTCGCATTGGCGGTGGAACGCGCATTAAGATTTACGAAGGCATGGCAATGGGAAAAGCCACGGTCTCAACCACAATCGGCGCCGAAGGGCTGGACGTTGAGCATGGCCGCGACATCCTTCTTGAAGACGCGCCGGCCAGCTTCGCCGAGGCAATTGTCACTTTCTTGCAGGACGAAGACGTTCGCGTCCGATACGAAAAAGCCGCAGCAGCCACGGCACGCAAATACGACTGGTCGCTGATTGCGCAGTATTTCGTTCAGGTTCTTGAAAAGACAATCGCTGCAGCCTCAAGAACCAACGCCACGTCGGCTGTACAGACTGCGCCGGTGAGGGCATAACGGGATGGAGAAGCCCGCATCTCGAGCGGCGCTTGATGTGCCAGCCGGAAATCGCGCTGCGAGTTTCCACCACGTCGGGTACGTCGTTCGGTCCATTGCAGAGGTCGGCGAGGACTTCGCCCGTTCGCTCGGCGCAACTTGGGATGGCGCAGTCATCCACGATCCGCTCCAGGAAGCGCGTGTAACCTTCATGAGACACGGCAGTCCGCAGAGCCCAGCGGTAGAACTTGTGGAGCCGGCGGGTGAGAATTCGCCGCTGCACAAATTTCTTGGAAAGGGCGGTGGGCTGCATCACGTCTGTTACGAAGTGGATTCGCTGGACGCTCAACTCGAACAGAGCCGAGCCACCGGATGCCTGGTTGTGAAGAATCCACTGCCCGCCGTCGCTTTCGGCGGACGACGTATCGCCTGGGTCTATACCAGGCACAAACTGTTGGTGGAATATCTTGAGCGCTAGGAACCGGCGCTCCGTATCGTGATCCCTTGAATAGCACCGAATCTCGCCAGGAAATCGATCGCTTGGTCGCAGTCGGGGAAGCCTCGGCAGCAAGAAGGGCACTCGCTGAGTTGTGGGCGCACGAAGCGAGCCCTTCCGCGGCCTCATTTGTGGTTCAGCGCTTGGAGCAACTACGTTCGAGCCTGCCGTTACAGCCATACCGTCTGGCCATCTTGCGTTCCTTCACGGTCGAGCCGATGGTGCCGTTGTTGCGTGCGGCTGCATTCTGCGCCGGAATTGATCTTACGGTTCATGTCTCGGACTTCAACGCTCACGTCCAGGCGATCATGGATGCTAGCAGCAGCCTTTATAGTTTTGCTCCGGACGCTGTCGTGCTCGCCGTTCAGACTCGCGACATCGCGCCTGATCTATGGAACGATGTCACAGGATTGACCGTGGCACAGATTCGGTCTTCCATCATCCGCGTCACAGACGAATTCCAAGCCTGGATTCGCGCCTTTCGGCAGAAAAGCTCTGCCCATCTCGTCGTGCATAATCTGGAGACGGCCGCCTTTCCGGCAGCCGGACTCCTCGATTCCCAATCAAACTCGGGCCAAAGCACGGCAATCTCGGAGATCAACCGTTCGCTCACGACACTTGCGTCTGAGCAGACGGGCGTCCATGTTCTTGACTACGATGGCTTGGTCGCCCGTTACGGACGCGCGTGCTGGCACGATGAACGCAAGTGGCTGACGGTTCGCTTACCAATTTCAGCCCCGCACCTGAACGATATGGTGCAAGAGTGGATGCGGTTCCTGCATCCGCTCGCTGGGAAAATCGCCAAGGTCCTGGTCGTCGATCTCGATAACACGCTCTGGGGCGGAGTGATCGGGGAAGATGGAATCACGGGCATCAAGCTGGGCACGGAATATCCCGGCGCCGCTTATCAGGCTGTGCAACGGACGCTTCTCGACCTGCACCGGCGGGGCATCCTCCTTGCCGTTTGCAGCAAGAACAATCGTGACGATGCACTCGATGCTATCGAGAACCACCCCGGCATGCTGCTCAAGCCTGAACATTTTGCGGCGATGCGTATCAACTGGACCGACAAAGCCCAGAATCTTCGCGAAGTCGCGAGCGAGCTCAACGTAGGGGTCGATTCGCTGGCCTTTCTCGACGACAACCCGATCGAGCGTCAACAGGTCCGGGTTGCACTCCCGGAGGTCGTCGTGATCGATCTTCCCTCGGACGCCATGGAGTTCGCCCGCCGCATCCGCGATTGTCCGGCGTTCGAGCGTTTCACTTTGTCCAACGAGGATCAGCAACGGGGAGCGATGTATCAGGCTCAACGCGAGCGGGAGCAATTGGAGCAGGCGATCACTTCGCGCGAAGATTTTTACCGCTCGCTTCAGCAGGAGGCCGAGATCTCTCCCCTCACGAAGGCGAGCCAATCTCGTATAGCGCAACTCACCAACAAGACGAATCAGTTCAACCTCACCACCCGGCGCTATAGTGAGCAGCAGATCTCCGAACTCGTTTCTCAACCCGGATGGAACTGCTATTCCATCCGAGTGCGCGATCGCTTTGGCGATAACGGATTGGTGGGCGTTGCGATCACCAAACAGAATGGCGCGACCGCTGAAATTGATACCTTTCTGCTGAGCTGTCGGGTAATTGGCCGCACGGTCGAAACAGCATTCCTGTCCTTCCTGGCGGATCATGCGCGCTCCAACGGCGCTACGTACCTGCAGGGATGGTTCCTTCCGACGAAGAAAAATGCGCCCGCCCGTGATTTCTACTCGGCTCATGGTTTTCGGGCCGGCGAACAGAATGGGGATGGTACCCTCTGGACGTTGGACCTGACTTCAAACTCTCTTCCGGCTCCCGAGTGGATCCGGCTGCATATAGTAAACGGAGACAAATAGCGCAATGTCCGAACCGCTTTTGGACCGAGTCCGCTCTATCGCCGCCGATGTCCTTGAAGTCCCAACCGCGACAATCACTCCGGCAACGTCACCCGAAGATCTGGACACATGGGATTCCGTTCATCACCTCAATCTCGTGCTCGCTCTTGAACAGGAATTTAATTTGCAATTCGAGCCCGAGGAAATCGACCAGATGAAGGACATTCAGCACATTCTCGACATCCTGGGAAGTAAGGTCGCGTAACGGTTTCACTCGCATCATGCCGATCGCCGTTCATCCGTACACCGAAGACAGGATCCCCGCGGTGAAGGCGTTCAACCAGCGACTCACCGCCGGGGGCATAGCGCCGGAATTTTTCTTCCCCGAATCCAATATCCCCTACTGGCTGCCGAAGCTTGATGGCCGCCGCATCTACCAGGAATACTACTTGGCAGTTGATGGCGACGTCGTTCGCGGAGGATTCATCCTGAAGTATCAGGACTTCTCCTTCTCGGGAGCGATGCAGCCGCTTGTCTACTACCACCTTCCCGTTTCCGAAGGGATTGTCAACAAGGCTTACGCGAGCGTGGGCGTACTCATGCTTCGCAGTGCGCTAAAAATGGAGCCCAACCTGTTCGCGCTTGGCATGGGCGGCTTCGATCGCCCCCTGCCCACCATGCTGAAAGCGATGGGATGGTCTCTGAGCGCGGTTCCCTTCTTCTACAAGATTCATCATCCAAACGCTTTTCTGAGAGAGATCGCGCCGCTCCGGCAATCGCCCCTCAGGCGTGCCAGCGCGAAAGTGGCGTCGCTTACCGGAGCCGGACACGTTGGGATCAAACTGCTCCACCGCCTTCGCACGAAAACGACGAATCAGGGAGTCGCAACGTCCATTGGAGCTTTCGATACCTGGGCGGATGATCTTTGGGCACGAAGTGGGACTCACTATCCGCTGGCGGCGGATCGCACCGCGAACGTCTTGAACGTTCTCTATCCAGCACATAGGAATTTTATCTGCATCCAGGTGACGAAAAGTTCTCAAGTGATCGGTTGGGCCGTGCTTCTCGACACGCAAATGCGCGACAACAAGTATTTCGGGAACCTGCGAGTCGGCACCATCGCGGACGGATTTGCTTCTCCAGAAAGTGCGGCCATCGTGATCGCGGCCGCAGCCAAAGTCTTGGAGAACCGCGGCATCGATCTGATCATCGCCAATCATTCGAACACGGCTTGGGGAGCAGGTTTCCGCGAAAACGGATTTCTCCAGGGACCTTCCAACTTCATCTTCGCCGCCTCCAAAGCGCTATCCGAAAAGTTGGCACCCTTCGAAAAAAATCAGCATCACGTCTATTTCATGCGTGGAGATGGCGACGGGCCGGTGAACCTGTGAGTGAACGCGTCTACCTGATGTACCACGAACTCGAACTGCCGAATCGTCCTCTCTGCCAGGACGAGCCCGGGTATGTTCGCTACATCGTGCCCATCGGAAATTTCCGCCAGCAGATGCAGTTCATCAAAGATTCTGGATTACGAGGACTGAATGTTTCCGAGGCGCGCGAGGCTGACGCACCCGATGGACCAGTCATCACCTTCGACGATGGCTGCGAAACTGACCTGATTTCTGCAGCACCTCTGCTTCGCGAACTGGGCTTCAACGCGACGTTTTTCGTGACGGTCAGCTTTCTCGAGCAACGCGGCTACATGACACGTCCGCAACTTCGCTCTCTCAGTGATCTCGGCCTCGAGATCGGCTCTCACTCCCTGACTCATCCCTACTTGACCGATCTCCCGCAAGACAAGCTTGATCAGGAAATCATCCGCTCGAAACACGAACTCGAGCACATCACCGGACGAGAGGTCTTTCACTTTTCCTGTCCCGGCGGACGCTGGGATGAGCGCGTGGCTGAGACAGCGCGTCGGGCTGGATACCGCTCTGTGTCGACGAGCCGCACTGCCGCGAACTCATCATCGACTTGCAATTTTTCCCTGGGGCGTGTCGCCATCATGCGAGAGACAAATCTCGATACTTTCGTTGACCACACGAAAGGACATGGCCTTTGGAAACTGCGTTTGAAGGATTCTGCCCGCGCCTCCGTGAAACGCGTATTCGGAAACGCCTTGTACGACCGGATCCGCGCGGGAATTCTCGCAAGCGCGCGCGACAAACGTTGATTCGCAGCGTGTACTGATTACTCTTCCCATTCTTGACCTCAGGGCACACGGTAACCACCAAATGTACTTCTGTGTCTCGACGGGTCAATGCCCTCCAGTTATCTATGGATACAAGTCTTACATCAGTAAAGTTCCACCAATGGACTCGTAACACTAAGTCCCCAATTCCGTTTCGAGGACGGTGTGATGTCAATTCTGGTTTCCCCCCGATCCAGCGCCAAGTCCGATTTCTTTTGTTGTCAAAATCTTCCTAAAATTTATTTTGGCGTACTCCTTTTAATAGCCTTCACGCTCGCCACCACGGCATGCTCAACGCTCAATGCTTCCGGTTCGCCATCGATTGCGAGTGAGCCGATCGCGATGTCCGCGAATTTTCCAGCTGCCATGGTTGGTAGTGCCTACAACGCAGTAATCTCAGTCAGCGGCGGCGTCGCTCCATACCACTTCAGCACACGCGCCGGCGAACTTCCACCCGGCCTGGCCCTCAATGCGAGCACCGGAACCGTAGCCGGCACGCCCAAGTTGATGGGTAAATTTACTTTCACGGTCTCGGTCACCGACAAAGAGAGTGTGGCCGAAGGCGTAAAGACTTTCCTCGTCAACGTGCAGCATTCCGCGCCTCCGAGCAAGCCTGTTTCGGTGGAAATCTCACCGAGCAGCGTGACCATCGTTTCGGGATCGAGCCATCAATTTCTGGCTCTGGTGTCGAACGCGAGTACTCCTGCCGTGAAATGGAGTGCCTCCGGCGGGAGTATTTCTTCGTCCGGAATGTTTACGGCACCCAAGATCAATACGTCGACGACGTTTCATCTAACCGCGACGAGCACTGCCGATCCGACCAAATCGGCAACCGCAATTGTGAATGTCGACCTTGCGCAGGCACCGGCGACGACTGCAGCCTTGGCACTGACGAGCACGTCGTTGCCTGACGCGACCGAGGGAACCCCTTATACGGCCGCGCTCCAGGCCTCTGGCGGAAAGACTCCCTATCGTTGGAGTTTGCAGGCAGGGACACTCCCTGGCGGTTTCTCGTTCGATGCTGCCAAAGGCACGATCAACGGAATAACAAGTCAAGCGGGCGCATTCAATCTGACCGCAGCAGTCACCGATGCGGCGGGCCAGACGGCCTCACGAAAGCTCGCGTTGAGCGTGTCGAACTCTACATCCGGTAACTTCGACGGACCCGCGGAATTACCGCGCGCCTACATGAACAGTTCTCTCGCCGACACGCCGGCGCCCGGTAGCGTTCACCTGGTTAGCACCGCTGCCGCGTTTCAGGCGACTTTGAATTCGGCAAAATGCGGAGACACGATCGCGTTGCAGGCCGGTACAACCTTCACGGGAACGTTCGTTCTCCCGTCGAAGCCTTGCGACGACAATCATTGGATCGTAGTTCGCACGAGCGCTCCCGACACTGCCTTGCCACCCGAGGGCACTCGCTTGACGCCCTGCTACGCCGGCGTGGGTTCGCTGCCGGGGCGTCCCGCATTCAATTGTTCTTCGACGAAGAATGTCATGGCGAAGATCGCCTACAACGCGACCGGCAGCGGACCTATCGTGGTTGCAAGCGGCGCGAATCACTATCGCCTTATCGGGCTTGAAATCACTCGCAGCAAGCCGAAGGTCCCCGTTTACAATCTGATTATCCAGGAAGCGAGCGGGACTGCGGACCATTTCGTGCTGGATCGTTCCTGGCTTCACGGCACCGCGCAAGATGAAACGACCCGTGGAATCGTGCTTTCCGGCTATACCAACGTCGCGATCGTTGATTCAACGTTTAGCGATTTTCACTGTGTCTCGATCAGCGGCGCTTGCGGCGACTCGCAAGCCATTGCAGGCGGTATCGGAGATCGCGCTCAAGGCACTTTCAAGATCGTTAACAACTACCTTGAGGCTGCCGGGGAAAACATCATCCTCGGCGGTGGTCCAGCGACCGTCACTCCAACCGATATTGAAATCCGCCACAACTTCTTCTTCAAGCCACTCACCTGGATGAAAGGCGACGCAAATTTCGTTGGTGGTACCGACGGGCACGCCTTTATCGTGAAGAATCTCTTCGAATTGAAGAACGCCCAGCGCGTGTTATTGGAGGGCAACGTCCTGCAGAACAATTGGGGCGGATTCACCCAGATTGGGTTTGCGATGTTGCTCACTCCGAAGAACCCGGGCAACTGTGCCGTCTGTAAAGTACGCGACGTCACGGTTCGCTATAACACCTTCTCCCACACCGGTGCTGCCATGCAAATCGGAAATGGCTTATCCGATAACGGATTTGCGGCCGAGGAAGGCAGCCATTATTCAATCCACGATCTTGTTTTCGATGACCTGTCCTATGCCGGTTGCCAATCCTGCGCCACTGCCATGGTCCAGCTAACCACTACTCCGAAAGCTGCCGATCATTTCTGGCTTCATGATGTGAGCATCAATCACATCACTGTTGCGACCAATCGGGCGAAGGCCGGGTGGGCCATCGCCGGGCCCGCTGGTCAGCAGAATTTCGAGTTCTCCAACAGTATTGTCGATAGCGGAGCTACTGCCAACATGAACGCCGGCGGCGGAGCCGTTGAATGTTACTTCAACAAGCCAATCATGGTCGGAGTTCTCGATAGCTGCTGGTCGCACTACACGTTCACTGCAAATGTACTTCTGGATGCGCCAGGCACGAGGACATGGCCAGCTGGAAACTTTGTTCCGCAAACCACTAGTGCGGTCGGTTTCGTCAATTGGAAAGGCGGCGTCGGCGGCGACTATCATTTGTCGGCGGCGAGTCCGTACCGTGGCAAAGCATCCGATGGAAAGGACCCGGGCGCCGACATTGACGCCGTGACGGCGGCGACCGTTGGCGTTCGATAGTTCCGCTTCAAAATTGATCCAGCCTTCAAGAAACAACCGCTCACCCGAGCGGTTGTTTTTCCTTTTGCCCTGTACCGAATCGCTACTAAGATGCTAACCTCACCCTAAGGTCTGTTTCACCGTGAGCGAAGGTCTTCGCTGACTTTGTCGCATGCTTTCGCGCACGCGCACGGGCCGACCTACACATGGACACCGCGCCCGTAAGTGCAGGCAATCTAAGAATTTACGACCTGCTCAGCTCCGCCACTCGAATTTCTCGAACCACCAGTCGCCATGCCGACGTGTCTACGTTCAGTGTTCGAGGCTCAGAAGGATCGACTCTCATCGCCGTCAAACATGTTCTCGTGAACGGTGTTCCGGCGAAGAAGTCGATCAAGGGCGAATTCGAAACCCTCCTTAGATTACAGACTAGGCTAGACGCTTCTCTATCCGAAACGATCCCCCGCCCTCTCCTGTTGTTGGAGAACGAAGGCACGATCGTTTTCACATTCGTTCCAGGGATGCCCCTCGACAAACTGATACGGATGCGCGCGAACGCTTTGACAGCCAATTTAAATCCGTTTGGAGTGAGACGATTAGGTCGTGCCGCTTTTCGAGTAGGGGCGTGGTTAAAATCTTTTCATACCGAGACGGCGATTGAAGTTCAAAAATTTGACCATGCGCAGTTCTCTAGCGAGTTCGATACCGCGATCGCAAAATGCGGGCCTCTTCGCGTTTTAAATTTGAGAATTGAACCGGTGCGGGACAGCGCTTTAAGGTTAAGCGAGAGTGCCGCAGGTACCGATGTCCGTTTCGCTGCGACCCACGGCGATTTCCTCCCACAAAACATTTTGTTGGACCATGGACGCCCAGGAGTTATCGATTTCGCTAGCTCGTACTTATCTGGGCCCGTGTACACTGATCTGGCACACTTCGTCGGCTATCTGAGTATTCTTGGCCGAAAGCCACTCTACGCTCGAAGAGCGATTGAATGCACGATCCGCGCGTTTGTTGATGGTTATGGTCAGGACACAAACCACACCGTTTTTCGCTTGTACGTAGCGCGAGCCATCCTGCGAATTGCCAACGATTCGAATCAGGCGCGGCGGCGAGAGTTTGCGGAAACAACAATCAGCCTGATAACCAGCATCCTAGACGACGAGCGTACGGGCCTGACAACGCGATGAATCCAGACTTTGAAGTCGTCGATTACGACATTGGAAAAGACGATTACCGGAATGTCAGCAACTACGATGAAAAGCGCTACGCGGGCGCGGCCAACGAATATAAGAAGACAGTCACGGGAAACGCTTATCGGCGTCTGATCGGCCCACTCGAAGGCAAAAGAATTCTTGATGTCGGTTGTGGCACCGGGCGCGGGGTGGCGGACTTCGTAGAGAGCGCACAAATGACGATCGGGGCGGATGCCTCGCAGGACATGCTCCGAAGCGCCGCACAAAAAGTTGAGGGACGCTCGAACGTCGGCCTGGTCCGATCCTATGCGCAGAGCCTGCCATTTCCGACCGGATATTTTGATGTGGTGACCTCGCTCAATTTCCTCCACCTGTTTAGTCTGGAGTCACAAACCGACATGATCTCCGAAATGAAGCGAGTGGTACGGCCCGGGGGCGTCGTTGTACTGGAATTTGATAACGCCGTCCATGGCCTTGGGCTTGGGCTATTCAAGCGCTGGACAGGGCGCGAACACGGCTCATTACCGTGGGAGATTCGGAAGGTGATTGGGTCGGACTGTAGAGTCACCGCGATCTACGGCGCGGTTTTTCCCATCGTTTGGCGCTTACTGTACAAGTGGCCCAGCGCTTCCTTTCCCATCGAAGAGCTCGCTTATCACAGTCCGATCAATTGGATCGCCCACCGGATTTTCTTCCGGCTGGTGAAAGCTGCCGCCTGACCTCGCACTACTACTTAAGCCGCACCGCTGGTGGCTTTAAGAATGGCGTCCACGTCGGCGCCGGGATCTTTCTCGTCTGAGGCTTTGTTTTTGTACCGGCTCTTGGGGGACAAGTGGTAATCTCCGTTCGCTCCATTATTCCAGTTCACAAATCCGACCTGAGAGCCTCCTCCAGTGGTCCAATTGCCCTGCGGATACTTGTGCTTGGGTAGCGCATTCATGATCACATTGTGATCAAAGTGATATTGGTTCCAGCAACGGTCGAGAACACCTTTCATCACTTCCTGCTGGAAATAACATTGTGTCGCACCGCCTCCGGCATTCACATGACCTATGGTGCCGGCATCAATGATGTTGTCCTGAAACGTCATGTTTTGCTGGCCGACAGGACCGGCAATCGACCATCCTGAGCGAGCTCGATCCGTCGCCACTGTGATGTGCTGTATCTTCACATCGTGTAACCACAATGACGCAGGCGCTGATGGTGCAGTCGTGAGCTGAAACAAGTCTCCGTTGCAGTGGAAGCAATCCGCGTACTTCATGTCTTCAAAAATGAGGTCATGAATAGAGTAGTGGCTTCCCTCATGTGCCCCAAAGCCAGTATCAGAAAGCCCATTTCCAAGTTGCATCGCCGCGCCCGCATGCTTTACCCACGAATAACGAATCGTGACATCGCGCACCGCGCATACATCACACTTTCCGGGATTCTTTGGAGTCAGCAGTATTGCGAAACCGACCTGAGTGAACCCACCCCAAACATTCTCCAGAATGTTGCCTTCGAACAAAACGCGTTGGCCGTTCTTCAATTCGAACAGGTTTTTGACGATAAAAGGTTTTCCTGACGTGCCTCCAACGAAACCCGGACTCCCGGGAGCCCAAATCAAAGGCTTGAACAGATGGTTATGTCGAATCTCGATGTCGAAAGGAATCGATGTCGCTGGCCCACCCCCGAACATTACGTTCTCGCCCGACGCTTCAAGAAAGTTATTCACGATCTTGTATGGACCCATTGGCTGATCGCCGATGCCGCCGGCAATTGCCTGTGAATCTCCGCAGGCTCCCGTGATCGCCACACAATGAAAGTCACTAAAGTACGAGTCCACGATAGCCACGTAACGTCCACCAGTAAGGATGATGCCCCGGGTGGTCTCGTCTTGCGCCGTACCGTGCAGCCATACGCGGTCGAACACGATGTGATCCGACGCTCCTTTTTCCTCGGTGCCGACGAGGTTATACGTGACGGTACCCGGCGAATCGCGCGTGATCTCGAGGCCAATGAAACGATAGTGATTGGCTCCATTAAGGAATCGGATCGGACCGCTGCCGCGTGAGTCGAAGGTGATCTTCGCCATCACGTTCTTGTTGGAAGAACAAGAGAATTCCGGTCGACCGGGCAAGGAAGCAACACCTGCGTAGCACGGGGTGATCCGTGTGCCTTCGGGAGGTAGCTCATTCTCGTCGGCACTGCTTCTTAGAATGATCCAGTGTGCGTCATCGCACTTCTTGGCAGGAAAATTGAAGTTGCCTCGAAAATCGGTACCCGACTGCAGTTTGATTGTTTCGCCGCACACCGCGGTATCCAGCGCCGATTTGAGCTCTTCTTTTGTTTTAACTAAGACCGTTTTCGCGGGTGCAGGCGTGTCTTTGAGGGCCGAGTTTACATAAATTTGCGGTAACTCAGCGGGCCCGTCTGCGTTGGAATCTGGCCGGTTCGATAGATTCTGACTCAAACCCGACTGAACAACAATGCAAGACGCAAGAACAATCGCATAAGTGAGGCGTTGCACGCTCTACCTCCACGTACTTGACCCGGTGACGATCGTTTTGTCTTCGGGAATCGCTGACTCATCACCGGGCGTGGTCGCTCTTCCGGTCAACCAATCCACCATTTGTCCAATGTTGTCTTCGGTTGATTCGGACTGAAGATTCGATCGAACATCGTAAAGATGTTGAATCACAAAACTGAGCTTATCCACCATGTCCGCAACGTCGGTGTCACCGTAAGTGATCACCCCACTCGGACGCCGCCCATTCTGACTCGCCACCACCGGCACCCGCAATGCTACTGCTTCAAGCACCGATGCCGCCACTCCGTCGCAGGCGGGCGTCCGGAGATAAATTGTGCAGCGGCTGAGCAACGTCAGGAACTGATCGTGATTGAGATTGCCGAGGAGTAACAGCGAATTTCTCTCATCGTCCGGCCATTGACTTACAAATTCTTGCGCCGCCGGCAGTTCCTTCTCCGGAAAGCCCAACCAGATGTAGCCAGTGTGCGGAACAATTTCGCGGAAGCGCTTCATCCCTTCGCGCAGGATTTCCAGACGATACTCGGCCCGGAAAGATACATAGGAGAGAAAAACGTAGAAATGCCGTTGCAAGAAAGTCTCGACCGCATCAGGCAATGCTACCGGGGTGAATTGAAGATATTGTGGGGAGAACGTGGCGATTGATCGGACTTTGTCGCTCGAGATCCCATACTTGATGATCTCATCATGAATTGGCTGGCTGTCGCACGCGATTCGCCCCGCCAACGCAAACAACAAGTAGAACGCCCAATGGGCGACGCTTCCATCGTGCTTGGGAAAGAAATCTTGCGAGAGTCCGCCATGAAACGTCACAAGCGCTGGCTGGCCCACGAGTCGTCCCGTGATTCCGGCAGCTAAAGCCAAGGCATATCCCTTCTTTGACATGCCGTTGACATGAACATTCAAACGATAGCCGCGCAGCGCAAACTTCCAAATCTTGATCAGGTAGTCCAGGCCGCCCTGAACGTCGACGTATTCGGGGCTTTTGATTTCGCGCCCCTCATTGATTTTGAGAATTTCACAAACGTGGCCCCGCCGTCGCAGTTCCTCCGTCACCAACTTCAACTGCATGGCCCAGCCACACATGGGCGGCGGATAGTTGCCAATTTGTAGAATCTTCTTCCGGGTTTCCATACGAGTCTTGATTATGGCTGCGGCAAGCACCACGAAAAGCGTTCACTGTGTGGTGATTTGCTTTCGAACTCCTAGACCCATACCTGCCTGATCGATAAGCGGAAGAGCGAACATCGACGCTGATCCAATTGCTTTCTTCCTCGTTTCAGATTCCATAAAGTTGCGGTGCCACAACTCAAGGACCAGCATTCGCCACAGCATCCCTGATCGGTTTCTCCTTCCACGCGCGTGTTCCTCCACCAAGGCGCGCACTGCCTCAGGCTTGAAGTATCCGCGCTGCAGGGTGCGTGGCTCCAGTAATACCCGCAGGAATTGATCTTTCATTTCACTTCGCATCCAGTCCACCAGGGGCAACTGAAATCCCTGCTTGCGGCGGTGGAGCAATGGGCTGGGAATCCCTAGACGTTCCGCCAATTTCTTGAGAATGTATTTCCTGATACCCGTTCGGAACTTCCAGTCGACAGGCAGGGATGCCACCCACTCCACGAATTCGTGGTCCAGCATGGGAACCCGGACTTCCAGCGAAGTTGCCATGCTCATACGGTCCACTTTGGTGAGGATGTCACCCGTGAGGTACGTCTTAACATCTAGATACATCAGCCGGCTTAGCGCGTCGGAAGCGGGAGCCTCGTCGTAGTACTCCTGCCACTGTTTCAGCGGATCCGGGAAGCTCTTTGCGCTCTCAATAAATTCTCTTGAGAAGAGACTCTTCTCGCGGTGGAGCGCGGGAAAGTACGAAACCCCGTCAATGTACCGGTCCCTCGGGCTTAATGATGCGTTCCACGCCAGATTCTTTCCATACATGCCAGCCGGAATGTGCTCGTGGAGTTGCTCCCGGTACAACTGGCCTAGCCAGCGCGGAACATGATCAAATTTGCGGCGCTCCATTGCCACCAGGTAGCGATCGTATCCCGCAAACAGTTCATCCCCTCCGTCACCAGAAAGCGCGACTGTGACCTGCTCCCTCGCTATTCTAGAGACGTAGTAGGTGGGGAGCATCGACGAATCACCAAACGGCTCCTCCAGCATCCCCGACAGGTAAACCAGCGTTTCTTCGAGATTCGGATCGAGAATCAGTTCGTGATGTTGGGTGCCGAATCGTTCGGCCACCAGTCTGGCGTACTCTGCCTCGTTAAACTGCTCCGCGCGAAAGCCAATCGAAAAAGTCTTCACCGGCCCAGAACTGACGCGCGCCATCAACGCCACGACAATTGAGGAATCCACTCCGCCGCTCAATAGCGCCCCGAGAGGAACGTCGCTGATCAATCGGATACGCACCGCTTCTTCCAGGCGCCTTTCGAGTTCTTGCAGGCACTCCTCTTCCGACATCGTCGGATGAGTCCCGTACTTCGGAACATCCCAGTATTGGCGGATCTCAATTTTCCCGTTCGCATACTCCATCAGGTGGCCCGGCGGCAGCTTGCGAATTTGCGAGAAGGCGGTGTAGGGATCGGGAATGTACCCAAAGTAAAAGTACTGGAGCAGGCCCTCGTGATCCACGTCAGCCAGTTCGGGAGCAACCGCCAGAATGGTCTTGATCTCTGACCCAAAAAACAATCGCCCCTGATGCAGGGCGTAATGCAGTGGCTTTTTGCCCAACCGGTCACGTGCGAGCAAAAGCGAGCGTTTGCGCTCGTCATATAACGCGATGGCAAACATGCCGCGCAGCTTTTTCACGCAATTCGCACCCATCTCCTCGTAAAGATGGACGATCATTTCTGTGTCGGTATTCGTGTAGAAGCGATGGCCGCGCGCTTCGAGCTCGCGACGCAACTCGGGAAAGTTATAGATCTCCCCGTTAAAAACAAGCCAGACTGTTTTGTCTTCGTTGTGGATCGGCTGGTGACCACCGGAGAGGTCGATGATGCTGAGCCGCCGCATTCCCAGACCGACTGGCCCGCTTGTGTAGGTCCCTTCGTCGTCAGGTCCGCGGTGCACAATGGTCTGGCACATGCGGTGTACTTCGCCGGCCTCGACAGTTTCCTCTGGCCGGCCGATCAGTCCGGCTATTACGCACACCGAACGACCTCCGGACTCTGCTCGGTCAAAGTATTACGATCCTCGACGAGCGGCCGCGTGCCTTGAACCGCGATCGGTTGCTCAATAACTTTGAGATTCTGCAGACCACAATCTTCAAACCAGCGGAAGACTTCCTCGTAGGTGTGTTTCGACTGATACCAGGGTGAATACCAGTCAAACGTATCCAGAACTCTCCACGTCGCGTTTTCGTTGTGGGACATTGGGACCAACCAAGCCAGTGAGCTGCTGGCTGGCTTGCCGACGATTGGTATCTTCTTGAGCCCCCAATGCAAGCCATACAGCGGCACAACCAGACGACAGAACTTATGCAGCGTTTGTGGCTTCATCCGCTTGGTGACGTTGCGGTACACATCGCTCATGCGATACCACGGGTTGTACGCGCTGTACAGCCAGATCGCAACCTTCCCGCCAGGTTTCAGCAACTTAGGCAATCCTTTGAACGCCTGTTCGCAGTCCGGCGTGTGATGCAGAACTCCGATGCTATAGATGTAATCGAAACTCTTTGCTGCGAAAGGAAGTCTGAAAACATCAGCTTGAAAAATCGTGGCGGTGCGGTCGGCAAGGTTTTTCGCCGCCACCTCCGACGCCAGGCTCAAATCGATGCCCACGACGTGCGCTCCCCAGCGGGTCGCCACTTCAGCGAAGCGTCCCATCCCGCAACCTACGTCTAAAACCAACTTTCCCCTCAGATCTTCCGGTCGAAATCCGGTCCTTCGGCGAAAAGCTCGTTCCGACCTTTGGCTGCTGGCATCGTCCAATTGAGTGCGCGCGTATAGCTGCCACTGGAAACCAAAGCTGCCCGCATAGTGTTGGGCGTCAACGAAGCGGATCACGCCGTTTTGCAGCGGATATTGCCTTTCGCAACCTGAGCACACCAATCCACCCGGCTGCTGGCGGAGAGAATTTTGGCAATCTAGGCAGCGCAGGATCGCCAAAACCTCTTCAGCGACTCCAGGCAAGTTCGCGTTCTCGGTTTGCGCCATGGCCAAGCTCATTTCGATTTCCATTCCCGATCCGTTCACCGGAATCGCCCGTCGATCGTTCCGCCCGTGAGGCTATCTGATACAGCGCGCAGATGTAACCCACCATAAAATAGGGGAACAGGTTATATTCCGTCGACGCAAACATCGCGCCCGCGATATATGCCGCCATTGCGGCCCAAAGCGCGCTGCTCCATAGTCGGATGCTGCCGTCGCGCGCGTATCCCGGCAATTTCTGTGTATTGCGAATTTTCCGAAGCGACAAGAACAGCAGTGCAACGAACAAGCCCAGGGCCGGTAGCCCACCCTCGGCACCCAGTTCCGTGTACGTGTTATGCGCAACTCTCCACTCCCCTGTTACGACAGGAAAGTTGCCGGGACCAACACCAAACACCGGATGATGCGCAATCAACCACAAGCTTTCTTTGAGCAACTCCGAGCGCGCCTCCAACGATCCTCGATCGTCGGACCCTTCGATATTGCCCTTGAACAGGCTCTCGAGGCGAATGAAGTAGCGTGGCGTCGACACCATGATCGCCAAAGCCAGAAAACCGATAAGCCCTGTACTCATCAGGAAGATCGTCCGCTTGCCTTTGACCCCGAATTCCCACAAGCAGATCAACGACGTGATGACAGTGGCCACCATACCGCTGCGCGAGTATGTGGCAACCACGGCATAAAGCATGCATACCATGCCAAACGCCCATAAGATCTTCTTAAAGCCGCCGCGCGCCGCGAACAGAAATGCCAGACACAGTGGAAGATTGATGGCGATGTTAATCGCCAGATCGTTCGGATTTTCGAGGATCCCCTTCTGAATCCCCATCAATCGGCCGCCCTCGGTGCGATGGACGATGATGGATGCCACCGAAATCAAAGCCACAATACTTGCTTGGATAAAGAGCAACTTGCGCAGTTCAAACAGCTGCGTCACAGCCATCGCAATTAGCAAGGCGACGATGGGTCCTTTTGAGAACTTGTTTACGACTGTGTCAAACGCGCCGCCGCGCCAGGAGGCAAACGGAATGGTCAGGATGAGATGCGCTAGCAGAACGAGCAGGACCTTGCATTCTAAGGGAAGCTTGCCGCGATCCTTCGGTTTCACCGCGAAGATCAGCGCCGCCAGCGCAAGGCCACCCGCAATCTTTCCCAGGGGCACGATGTTCATGCCGGGGATGAAATCTTCAGGGCGCAAAAAGTAGTACCAGGAGAAGAAGACCAGGGCGTGATAGGCCAAGGTTGACTTCCTTCGCCAACGCGGGGTCATTTCTGGTGTGTGGATCGTCCTCGGCTGGATCTCCTGTGTCATGCTTGAGCCGATCGTCTTGCCCGGAACTTTATTGAATGTATCCTGCATTTAGCGAGACCAAACGGCCTTTCTGCCGGTCACAAAATTCGCAAACGCGACCAACGCCGCAGTGTTCAATACAACGAACGTAAAGGCTGCATCGCCGAGCCGTGCGATTGGGCCCAGCTTGACCCGGGTCATCGCTAACAAACTGAGTACGTAAAACGCGAGTTGAGCCACCAGCAAAGCTCGATAAAAGGGCTGCGCAATAAATGCACAGGCGACGAGTACAACAACCAGCCCTAGCGGCACAACCAATCGCAACAGTTTGTGGCTGATGAATTCAAATCGAATTGGGTTCTCCGACTTCAACAGCCAGGGTGCGAGTTGTAGTAGCTGGTAATTGCCGCTCAAGGTACGCACCTTTCGCGAAAACTCGCGCTCGTTTCCCTGATGAGCGACGTCCCATGCGCGAGCCTCAGGCTCGAAGACAACTCGTTTCCCGAAACGCACAACGTTCATTGGAATAAGCACATCATCCAGAAGGGTATCGGATGGTATAGCGACGATCGATTCCCGCCGAGCGGCATAAAGCGCGCCCGTCGCACCGACGACCGACCCCGACGCCGACTCCAGTTCCCGCACTTTCTTTTCAAGCCGCCAGTACATTCCCATTCCGCGAACCGCTTCGCCGCTGTTGGGATCGCCCAGCATCAACTCGCCGCTGGCACATCCCACTCCCGGATCTGCAAAATCAGCCAGCAGCGCCTTGAGAGACCCGGCCTCCAACGTTTGTCGGGCATCGGTGAAGACGATGATCTCGCCCTGCGCCACTTGCAACGCGTCGTTCAAACCCGATGCCTTTCCCCTGGAGAGCTGATTCAACACCACCTGCACTCGCGGATCTCGAGCATAGGAATGCAGGATGTTCTCCGTGCCATCGGTTGATCCGTCCGACACCACCACAACCTGCAAGCGTTCAGGCGGATAGTCGAGATTGAGAAGATTGTCCAGCTTTGTGGCCAGGATCTTCTCTTCATCTCGCACCACCATTACGACCGATACAAACGGTTCGATGGCGCCTCTCTGAATCGGCCAGGGGCGTAACGACCTGCGCAACCAAAGCCACAAGGGATACCCCGCGTAGGTGTACGCGATCAGCACAACCGCCCCCCAGAACAGCCCCTTCATTGAGCGCCCCGGCCCAATAAAACAATCTTGATGGTCTGGAACATGATCAGCAGATCCAGTCCCAGCGATGCATTTTTGATGTAGAAGAGGTCGAACTGCAACTTCTCCTTCGCATCTTCGATCGTGTTTCCGTACTTGTATCGGACCTGCGCCCATCCGGTGATTCCAGGACGAACCGCGTGTCGCACTCCGTAGTACGGAATTTCCTTTGTCAGCCACTCCACGAACTCGGGACGTTCCGGGCGTGGTCCCACGAATGCCATGTCGCCCTTGAATACGCACCAGAGTTGAGGAATCTCATCGATTCGCGACGAGCGTAGGAATTTTCCAATGCGAGTGATTCGCGGGTCGTCGTCGCCAGCCCAGGTTGGCCCAGTATCGGCCTCTGCATCCTGGCGCATCGTGCGGAACTTATAGCAATAGAAGACGTGCCCGGCTCGGCCTACGCGTTTTTGCCTGTACAAAATCGGGCCCTTCGAATCCAGCTTGATGGCAAGGATGACCAGCGGAAGAAACGGCAGTGTCACCAGCAGCAGTATCAGCGACATGAATGTCGAGAGTGCCCGCCGCATCAGGTTAAAGCTGGTGCTAAACCGAAATCCATCGGCAAAGATCAGCCAGCTCGGGTACAGATTCTCGACTTCGATCCGTCCGGAAATTTTCTCGAGCCACGACGTCGCTTCCTCGATGCGTACTCCCCCCAACCGCAACTCGAGCAGTTCTTGTACCGGGATCGTTCCTCTGCGATCGGGCATGGCTACGATCACGCGGTGAACTCGATGCTGCTTTGCCAACTCCATCAAATGGGTAGCAGCCGCTTCTCGCGTCACGGCGCCGTCGACGTTTCCGCTCCAGCCGATTACATCTACGCCCAAATCTCTCCTCTGGCGAAGCCCCTGCACCAGCCGTTGCGCACGCGCGCCCGTGCCAAGCACGTACACCTTCTCTTGCATCGCAGGCAGCTGAATCAACCACCCATAGGCGGTGCGCCACAAGAAAAGGCCGAAGGTCAGGATGATCAGGCCAATGAGCGATGCATTATTTCCTGGCAGAACCTTCGGGAAAAAATATCCCATCCCGGCCAACCCGAGCGCCAGGATTCCGGGGACCAGGAAAAGCCGGAAATAGAGTTCGCCCTTCGCATCGAAGCGCGAGGAATCATACAAGTCGAACCAGTGCGAGAAGATCAGGACCACCAGCGTCCCCACGAGGATCTGGAGATACCCATTCTGATAGTTCAGAACGATGTAGCCTTCATCCGGAAACGCCAGCAACATCCCCAGCAGAAACGAGGCAAACACCACCACCGTTTCCACCGCCAGGAGAATCAGCGTGCGGACCGGATAATAGACATTAAAGAGACGGATCACGGAGGCCCTTGCGCGAGACTATCGCGCTGTTTTCTCGTAAACGTCGTAGTAGTAGCGGGCATACGACTCACTCTTACTGATACCGTTCAGCACCACGCCCACTAATGTTTTCCCCAAAAACTCCTGACGAGCCTTTTGTGCCGTATCGTAGGGAGTCGAGTTCGACCGCACGACCATCAACACGCCGTCGCAGAAGTTGGCCAACTGGCTTGCGTCCGAGACCGGCACCGCCGGTGGCGAATCCACGATGACCCAATCGAAGAGGGGTTCTACACGCTGCATCAGCATCTTGAACCGTCCGTTCCCGATAAGTTCCGCCGGTTGTACCTCGCTTCGGCCACCGGGGATGAAGAATAAGTTATCCATCGGACCGCGCTGCATCACTCCGAACTCGTCGCTTCCGCCAGTAAGGTAATCGCCCAGTCCGGGCACAGATGCAGTCCCCAACACCGAATGCAGGCTTGGGACCCGCAGATCGGCGTCGATCAGCAAAACACGGCGCCCATGCTGTTTCACAAGTACCTGCGCCAGATTCGCTGCCACGAATGACTTGCCTTCTTTGGGCAGCGCGCTCGTCACCAGAATTTTTTTCAGCGACATTTTTTCGCGCATTTGGTAGAGGCGCGAGCGTAGTGTGCGGAACTGCTCGGTCCCGCGGGCGCTCTCGTCCTGTCCGAAGAAGAGCATCGTCTTCGCGTCCGGACGCCACTCGCTCTGCGCGCAGCGCGCAATCAACGTGTCGAAGGTGAACGGATTCGTAAACGTCGGCATCGCCGACGTGCCGGCTGGCGCAGTCGCTACTGTGCTCGGGGCAGAGCTTCCGTTTCCTGTGGATCTGTCGGGCACTTGTTCCAGGACGGGCGCTTCCACAACCGATGCAACTTCGGCGTGTCCTCCCTGCGCAACCGCTCTTTCCTGTTCCGCCCGCTTGAGTGCTTCGTGTATTCGGCTCATGATTTCCTTTCCTTGGGGAGGTCTTGTTCTGACTGCCGCAGGCGGTCTGCCAGCGTAGCCAGGGTTCGTAGAGCTTCAACCAAGTCAAACTTCTCGCCGTTCGTAGGTGCTTGCGCAACCGGAGCCGCAGTCATGGCGCCGGAGGCTGTGTTGTCGCTTAGATCGAAGTCTCCGGCCACTGCATCCACGATCTGCGCCGTGATGGTCGACTTCTGATCCACAAACGCGCTTACCAGGCAGTGCTCGCAAAGCAAATTCACCACGCGAGGAATTCCGGCGGAATACTTGTGAATTGCCGTGAGTGCTTCAGGATCAAAAATCTGCCGTCCATCCGATCCTGCGATGCGCAGCCTTTGCTGCACATACGCTTTGGTCTCGTCGATGGTTAACGGGTGAGTCTTGGCGCGGAGCGTGAGTCGCTGCCGCAACTGCCGCAATTGCGGCTGCTTCAGTTTCGCTTCCAGTTCCGGCTGGCCTACCAGCACGATCTGCAGCAATTTCTCGGTGAAGGTCTCCAGATTCGTCAGCATCCGGATCTCTTCCAGAACCTCGTCGGTGAGGTTTTGCGCCTCATCGACGATGAGTACCGCTGTCTCTCCGGCCCGATAGCGATCAAGCAGCCAGTTGTACAAGCGCTGAAGGATCTGGCTCTTCGATTTCGAATCGCAAGGGATACCGAAATCTGCCATCATGTAATCGAGGAACTGCGGCACATTCATTCGCGAATTGAAAATGAAAGCCGTTGCAACCTGTTGCAGGCGGAGCCACTCGAGAAGCTTGTTGATGAGGGTGGTCTTGCCCGTACCTACTTCGCCGGTCAACAAGACAAACCCTTTGCGGCTCTGGATGCCGTACGTCAGGCAGGCCAAGGCCTCTTCCGTGTGCCGCGTCAGAAACAGATAACGCGGATCCGGATTTACGTTGAACGGGTTTGCTCGTAGACCAAAAAACTCTTTGTACATGTCAGCCGCCTAAACCCCGACTTTCTCCTTC
>Ga0126371_10000382_pt1 | contig 35952 bp, 26 predicted proteins | sample PanSoiMetaPlot_4_FD_110145 | JGI IMG/M metagenome (GOLD analysis project Ga0126371, IMG submission 110145) | Tropical forest soil microbial communities from Panama - MetaG Plot_4 | ecosystem: Environmental > Terrestrial > Soil > Tropical forest > Bulk soil | place: Panama | collected 2016-02-17
CGAGCAGGTTGCCCGCAGCGGCAAGCCCCTTATTATCATCGCGGAAGACGTGGATGGCGAAGCGCTGGCAACCCTTGTGGTCAACAAGCTGCGTGGCACGCTGAACGTAGCAGCCGTCAAGGCTCCCGGCTTTGGCGACCGCCGCAAGGCGATGCTGGGCGATATCGCGATCCTCACCGGCGGCAACGCCATCACCGAGGACCTTGGCCTGAAGCTAGAGAACCTGAAGATCGAGGACCTGGGTAAGGCGAAGCGCGTCACCATCGACAAGGACAACACCACGATCGTTGAAGGCCGTGGCCAGTCCAAGGCGATTGAGGGCCGCGTGAAGGAAATTCGCAATCAGGTCGAGAAGACCACCTCTGACTACGACCGCGAGAAGCTCCAGGAGCGCCTTGCGAAGCTGGTTGGCGGCGTCGCCGTCATCAAGGTCGGTGCGGCTACCGAAACCGAGATGAAGGAGAAGAAGGCCCGCGTGGAAGACGCTATGCACGCGACCCGCGCCGCGGTTGAGGAAGGCATCGTCCCTGGCGGCGGTGTGGCCCTTGTCCGCTCGGCAAAGGAAGTCGATGAACTGGTCAAGACCCTTCAGGGTGACGAGAAGATCGGCGCTCAGATCGTTCGCCGCGCTCTCGAAGAGCCGCTGCGCCAGATTGTCGGCAATGCCGGCGAAGAAGGCGCTGTGGTTGTGGGCAAAATCAGCGACCATAAGGACCTGAACTACGGCTACAACGCCGGCACCGGTGAGTACGAAGACCTGGTGAAGGCCGGCGTCATCGACCCGACAAAGGTGACCCGCACTGCCCTGCAGAACGCGGCCTCCATTGCCGGACTGATGCTGACCACTGAAGCCATGGTTTCGGAGATTCCGGAGCCCAAGGCTGCTGCCCCAGCGGGCGGTCACGGCGGCGGCATGGAAGGCATGTACTAGGACTTCGCATCCAGCGATACGCGCCTTGCGGCGCCATAATAAAGCCCTCGCGAAAGCGAGGGCTTTTTGCTTTAGTAAATGCAACCGTAGAATTTCTTTGTGCTTCCACGCTACCAAACGTTCGGACCAGTTTCGGCATTCGACCGGAAACATTTATTATTTGTTTCTCAGCATTGTTGCAAGTGAGGTTAGCCATGAGGATAATCTCGCAGATCCTCCCCCGGCGATTCCGTCTTCGGCTAAGACGCGCCTTCGACAGCCTCTATTGCAGGCCTATACCCGACAAGGAAACTCTAGGCACCTCATCCTCATCGCAGTGGACGATCGTAATCCGCGACATGAGTCCGGACGCGGTGATCTACAGTGGCGGCGTAGGTGGAGATGTTACCTTCGAGCAGGAACTTATCCGAAGATTTGGAGTCGAAGTTCACATCTTCGACCCTTCCCCCATTGCCAGGAACACAATTGCGCAGGCCCATTCCGAGCATCTTCATTTTGAGCCTATTGGATTATCCGGATCGAAGGAGGCGAAGTTCTCTGTTGGTGGCGGCAGCGATGACAAAGTTTGGTTCAAGGCCGGGGATGGCGACGCAGCAACATGCACAAGCCTGCCGCAAGAAATGGAGAAGAACGGGCACCATTCTATTGATTTGCTGAAGATCGATATCGAGGGGTTCGAATATGAGGTGCTCGAGTGCTGCCTCGCACAGGACATCCCGATCAAACAAATATGCGTTGAATTTCATGACTTCTTTCCCGAGATTCCCAAATCAAAAACAAAGGGGATGATTCGAAAGTTGAAATCACATGGTTTCGACCTGATTCATCGGCATCGGCACGATCACACTTTCCTGCAGCGCAACATCATGCCTTAAATAGTGGAGAAGGACTATCCGATGCAGATGAACTACGCTCGGTATCCGAACCGGGAACATGACCGGGCGCGGCAGGTGGCTGGCCTGCTGGCCCGTCTGCGGCTGGACTGGCTGCTGTCGCATCTGCCACCCCGTGTTGTATGGGCCGCCTATGTTTTCATCAATGGATTCGTCACGATTGCCCTGCTGTCGGTGCTCGCTTTCGTTACACGCACGCCGTTTGTTTTTCCCTCCTTGGGGCCAACGGCCTTTCTATTCTTTTTTGCGCCGTTATCGGATGCGGCGAGTCCGCGTCATGCGATTCTTGGCCATGCGGTTGGACTGATTTGCGGGTACGGGGCATACATCCTGATGGGGTCGCATGGCTTTGCCGGCGCCGCTCTGCAGGGAGCCTCATGGCCGGCGGTGACAGCAGCAGCGCTGTCGCTGGCTGCAACCGGAGGCGGGATGGCACTGTTTCGGATCAGTCATCCGCCGGCGGGCGCAACCACTATGATCGTTTCCCTCGGCATCCTGGCCAATGTGGAGTATCTGTTTGTGATTGAGGCTGCGGTTGTCCTGCTGACCGCGCAGGCGTGGATCATTAACCGCCTTGCAGGGCTTGATTATCCTGTGTGGGAGAAGAGAAATGGATAGCAGATTCTCAGGCAAAGTGGCACTGGTCAGCGGCGGTACGGGCGGATTGGGCCGCGCTGTGACTCTCGCGTTTCTTGCTGAGGGCGCGCGTGTCGCCGTTCCTTGGTTCGACCAGCAGGAATTTGATGATCTGATCGCTGCTGCTTCTGGATATGGCGCGATGCTCGACGGTCAGAGCGTCGATGTGACGGATGAGGCGGCGATACAAAGCTATGTTAATGACATTATGTCGAAACATGGCCGGCTTGACGCTATGGTGAACACTGTCGGCGGCTATGCCGGTGGCCTCAAATTGTGGGAGATGGACACACAGGTCTTTACCCGGATGCTGCACTTGAACCTGCGTTCGGGCTTTGCCCTGTCCAGAGCCGTTGTGCCAGCAATGCTGAAACAGGGGCATGGGGCGATTGTGAACATTGCTGCCAAAGCCGCGATCGATCATGCCGCGGGTGCTTCGGCCTATGCCTCTTCAAAGGCCGCAGCTGTGGCGATGATGGATTCGCTTGCAGCGGACTTGAACGGCACAGGCGTTCGCGTGAATTCGATTTTGCCCAGCATTATTGATACCAAGGCGAACCGCGCGGCAATGCCGGATGCCGACTTCACTAAATGGCCCAAGCCGGAAGAGATCGCGCGAGTCATTCTGTTCCTGTGCAGTGATGACGCTGCTGTTGTTCACGGCGCTGCAATTCCTGTCTACGGCAATAGCTGAACCTGCTGCAATAGCCTCATGCGTTCTCCAATCCCGCGTGACAGCGGCCTGACCCTGTGATACTGTTTCGCACGGAACCGGGCCCACCTGCTAATACTCCCCTAAAAACTCATCATTAAGAAAGGAAGACCGCTATGAAACGAAGCGGATTTTTGAAGACCCTTGTGGCGCTGACCGTGGTTCTGTTCGGCTGCCAGATCATGCTTGCATATGCAGGCGACAACGATAACGACTCGAGTTCGGCCTGCCGACAGCTTCCCTCACACAACGCACTGCGCATGGCGCTTTCAAAGGCGCAGTCACAGCAGAATGGAGGCTTTGGCCTCAATATGTGGGCCACGGTTGTCAATCGCGACGGCGTGGTTTGCGCGGTTGCGTTTACCGGTAACAATCGCGGCGACCAGTGGCCGGGAAGCCGCGTGATCTCAGCACAGAAGGCAAACACGGCGAATGCATTCAGTCTGCCAGGACTGGCGCTCTCGACAGCTGATCTCTATAGCGCTACACAGCCGGGCGGAAGTCTCTATGGGTTGCAGCACAGCAATCCGGTAGATACAGGTGTGGCCTATGGCGGGAATTCGGCCAACAATGGGCAGTCGAACGATCCAATGATCGGGTTCAAGATTGGCGGTGTGAACGTTTTTGGCGGAGGACTGGCGCTATTCAACCAATCGAAACAGCTTATGGTGCGATAGGCGTCAGCGGGGATTCATCGTGCGCCGATCACAACATCGCCTGGCGGACGCGACACTATCTTAATCTGGATTTTGTTCCCGCGGGCGTAGGGCCGGATAAAAGCCGTCCGGACAACATTGTCTATGACATCATGACGCAGCCGGGATTTGCCATTGGGGTGAGCACAAGCGGATGGGGACATCCGGTATGCAGCGCAGATGCGGAGACGATTTTCCGGACAGTTGCCGGCAGTCCAGTAGATTCATCGGAGAAAACAGAAGCCCCGCGATACACGCGAGGCTTTTGTTTTCCTTGCCAATAGCCTTACTTTAACTTGGCCATAATCTCGTCGAGCACCTGCTTTGAGGGGCGCACGCGTTCCTGCGGCAGCGTGGCCAAAGGCTCGTCGACGAGGTTGAGCAGATTGGTGAAGCTGGGCTTCTGCGTGTCAATGTAGAAGACGCCGGTGAGGACTTCTCCCTTTTCGTGCGCTTCCATCAGGGCCTTGACGGCGGAGACGCGGTCGGTGGGGTTGTAGCTTTCGTGCAGTTTGCGCAGACGCAGGTGCGAGCCGTCGTGCATGGTCACATCATAGGTTGAGCCGGGATCGTAATCGATGGCAATGTCCTCGAAGTGCGGCACGAATCCGACTTCGGTGATCGCCTCTTCGTGCTCCTGCATGTACTTGTAGCTCTTGGTCGAGCCTTCGTGGTCGTTGAAAGTGACGCAGGGCGAGATAATATCGAGCATCACCGTGCCCTTATGCGCGATGGCCGCCTTCAGCATGGCAAGAAGCTGCTTCTTGTCGCCAGAAAAGGAGCGGCCTACGAAGGTCGCGCCCAACTGGACAGCAAGGGAGCATGTGTCGATAGCCGGAAGGTCGTTGATGACGCCGGTCTTGAGCTTCGAGCCAATATCGGCAGTTGCTGAGAACTGGCCTTTGGTGAGACCGTAGACGCCATTGTCCTCAATGATGTAGATGAGCGGCAGGTTGCGGCGCATGAGGTGCACGAACTGACCCACGCCGATCGAAGCAGTATCGCCATCGCCGGAGACGCCGAGCGCGGTCATGGTTTTGTTCGCCAGCAGCGCGCCGGTAGCGATGGATGGCATACGTCCGTGGACACTGTTGAAGCTGTGCGCGCGCGACAGGAAGTAGGCGGGACTCTTGGAGGAGCAGCCGATACCGGAGAGTTTCATGACACGCTCAGGCTGCACACCCATTTCGTAGAGCGCGTCGATGATACGCTCGGAAATGGCGTTGTGGCCGCAGCCAGCGCAGAGCGTGGTCTTGCCGCCGCGATACTCGAGAATGGGCAGACCGAGACGGTTTACTTTCGGCGCGGGAGTGGGTGTTGCGGTGGTCGTGGCCATGGTTAGATCTCCTCCTGCAGCACGAACTCATCGGTGACGGAACGCGCGTCGATTGGAAGCCCATTGAAGTGGCGGATAGAGCGCAGCTTCACGGCGTCTTCCGCGGGAAGGTCGAGTTTGAGCAGGCTCAACATCTGCGCATCGCGGTTCTGCTCGACGATGTAGACGAGCTCATGCGAGGCAACGAACTCGTGCACTTCGCTGGTGAAGGGGAAGGCGCGGATGCGGATGTAGTCGGTCTCGACGCCGTATTCCTTCTTGAGCTGATCGCGGCTTTCGAGCACGGCAAAGTCGGATGTGCCGAAGGCGATGATGCCGACCTTCGATTTTCCTGTCTGAACAACGATAGGACGCGGAACCAGGGTGCGCGCGGTTTCAAACTTGCGGTTCAGGCGCTCCATCAGGTTCAGGTAGTCATCCGGGCGCTCAGTGTAGAGGGCCTTCTCGTTGTGGCCGCTGCCACGCGTGAAGTATGCGGCCTTGGGGTGGTCGGTGCCAGGAAGCGTGCGAAACGGAATTGCATCACCGTCCACGTCTTTGTAACGGGCAAACTCGCCCAGACGCTTGAGGTCTTCCGCCGTCAGGACCTTGCCGCGGTCGAGGGGTTTTTCCGGATAGTCAAAGGGCTCGGACATCCAGTTGTTCATGCCGAGATCGAGATCGCTGAGAACGAAGATGGGCGTCTGCAGCCGCTCAGCCAAATCGAAGGCTGCAATGCTGAACTCGAAACACTCCTTCACGCTGCTGGGAATCAGGATGACGTGCTTCGTGTCGCCATGCGAAAGATATGCGATGGAGAGCAGATCGGCTTGCGCGGTCCGTGTTGGCAAGCCAGTGGATGGGCCTACACGCTGAATGTCGAAGATGACACCGGGCAACTCGGAGAAGTAGCCAAGACCAACGAACTCCGCCATGAGCGAAATGCCGGGGCCGGATGTTGCTGTCATGGAACGAGCGCCAGCCCAGCCTGCGCCGAGCACCATGCCAACAGCAGCAAGTTCGTCTTCTGCCTGTACTACGGCGAAGGTAGCTTTGCCGTCCGGCTCAACGCGGTATTTCTTCAGGTAATCAATAAGCTGTTCGACCACTGACGATGACGGCGTAATCGGATACCAGGTCACGACCGTGACGCCGGCAAACATCGCGCCGAGCGCAGCGGCGGCGTTGCCGTCGATGATGATCTTGCCATCGGTCGCGTGCATGCGCTCGAGCACATACGGATCATGCTTGGTCAGCGACTCGGCGGCATAGTTATAGCCTGCCTGCACAGCAGCCCAGTTCAGGTCGGCGGCCTTCTGCTTCTTGGCGAACTGGCGGCGCAGCGCGTCCTCAACGGCGGCCATGTCGAATGACAAGAGCTTGCCGACGACGCCGACATAAATCATGTTCTTGACCAGCTTGCGCAGGCGCGCTTCAGGACACACTGCGGCGGTCAGCTTATCGAACGGAACCGGATAACAGATGACGTCGTTGCGATACTGGGCGAGGTTCGCGGCCTCTTCGTAAATGGCAACCGCTCCAGCGGGCAGCGAGAGGATATCATCCTTTGCCGTCTCCGGGTTCATCGCAACGAGGACGTCGATTTCCTTTTTGCGCGCAATATAGCCATATTTGCTGGCGCGAATGGTGTACCAGGTGGGCAGGCCGGCGATGTTGGACGGAAAGAGGTTTTTGCCGCTGACCGGGATTCCCATGCCGAAGATGCTCTTGAGCAGAACGCTGTTGGCGGACTGCGAGCCTGATCCGTTGACGGTTGCTACCTGGATGCTGAAGTCATTGATAACGCGTTTGGACGCGTCCTGTACTGATGCGCCAGCGGCCTGACGGCCAAGCGCAACGTCTCCTGTCGCCATTGGGCGAGGTTCCCTTCGAGTGGAGGTGGAAAGATGTGATCTTTCACCCTCCATTATAGACGCGTGAGGTGATGAAGCCGGGTTTTGCGTCCCTCAACGGAAAATTTGAACACTAAGTGGTAAATATCACCATCTAAGCTGCGCTCGATGAAGTTTAATTTCGCAGGTCTGTCATTAGTTTCGTAACACGCGCCTGCTCTTCAGCATTCAGGGGCAGAAGCGGAAGACGCGGGCGTCCGCCATAGTAGCCATTGAGATCGCAGGCGAACTTTATGCCGGGGATGCTGTACTGCCCGCAAACTATGCGCGACGCTTCCACGATGCGCTGCTGCTTTTCCGCTGCAAGCTTCGGATCGTTGTCTTTCCATGCGGTGTAGATTTCCTGGCTGGCCTGCGGAGCAAAACCAGCAAAAGCCAGCACGCCACCGGCTACTCCGGCATCGAGTGCGTCTTTGAACGTGTCGGCGGAGCCGCTCAAAATTTGAAAGCCGACTTCTTTGGTGCGCGTTGCAACTTTCGGTTTTGGTGGAGGAACAGCGATGGCCGTGACATTCGTTCCGAGGATGTCTACGGGGACGAATGTGGATGGCTCGAGCGGCTGGTCGAGCATCATGCGGCTTGTAAACGCTGTGAAAACATTTGTAACCGCGGTTGAGCGTTTAGGTGCGGAGCGGGTAGCAGCGACGAGTTTTTTGAGACGGTCGAGGTTGCCGCTTGAGTCCTTGATGCCAATGATGTTCGAATGCTGCGCGAGCTCGGCGATGATCTCCAGCGGCAAGTCGTAATGCGTGAACTTGGGGATGCTGTAGAGCATGACCGGCAGCGGCGAATGGTCGGCAACCATGCGATAGTATGTGAGCATTTCAAGCGGACGCATCTGCGGGCTGTAATAGTTGGGCGTGCGCACCAAAGCGACATCATAGTTCTGTGCGGCGGCGAACTCCGCGAGCTTGATAGTTTCGAGAGCGCTTTCGCGGGCAACGCCAGCAAGCAAGACTTTTTCCGGGGCAGCAGATTCACGCGCCACGCGCAGAACTTCTCGCGTCTCCTCATCGCCGAGCATGACAGCCTCACCCGTAGAACCGAGCACGACGAGGCCAGCAATAGGAGTACGGGAATAGCGGTCGACGTTGTGTTCGAGCTTGCGGGGATAGAGACGCCCGTCGGGATAAAACGGAGTGGTGATGGCGGCGAAGATGCCTTCTAACAACATGGCCTTATTTTAAGACTATCGCCGAGACAAACGCACACCGCAGAAGAAGCTGAGGGTGCGCCGGGTGCCGCAGAGAGCTTACGAGGTTTCGCCGGGAAATGGCATAGTCTGCGCATTGAGAATCTGGAGTACCTGCGCCTTTACTCCATCATAGACAGGCTTACCGGAAAACATGCGGTAGTCAACGTGCTTATCGTTTCCTTCACCAGTCATCTGGAATTGGCGCTCGCCGTCGGCAGCTTTCTGCGGGTGCGCCTGCTCCCATGACTTTTCGTCGAAGTCATTACTCTCGGCGTTGATGGTCCACACGCGCCTTCCCTGCTGGTTGCGAATGATGAACCGGTAGTAGATGTGGAACTTGCCGAGCGGCTGAAAAAATTCGACCGCTTCGATGCGGTATTGCTTCACCGGAAACATATCGACGAGAAAGCCGTTTGACTCCATTGCGTCCTTCGCGTTGGGGTCGGCGTGCAGCTTGTGCAGCAATTCGCGCTCAGCATTGCGCTGTATGGGACGGTCGGCCACCGAGTACGCCACAACGAGAGTGGTATGCACTTTCCAGTTATTTGGATCGAGCTGGTGGGCCTTCTCGGCATACTGCACGGCAAGATCGCCTTTATATAGCTGAAGAGCAGCATCCGCCGCGTACAGATTCGTCGCCACATCTTTGGGGTTCGCCTGCAGAAGTTGCTGGAATGTGGAAAGCGCCTGCTGCGGCTGGTTGTTCTTTAATTGGGCGAGGCCCTGGTCAATAGTGGCCTGCGGCGCTGGGGTGGCCTGCGCTCTGGCCGCGAGCGGGTAAATGCTGATGGCTGCCGCCAGTGCGATGCCGAACCACCTCATGCGAATGCGATGACTCCCGAAGGCAACCTTAGCATATGGACCAAAGAAGGCATTAAATATTGTGCCTGGGTGCCCCACATCTCAAAGAGAGATGTGGGAGCAGGCCGTTGCCTACTTCACAGCTTCCTGCTGCGCGTGCAGATGCTGCAGCGCGTTTACCTGGGTGGTGTGCTTCTGCAACGCCTGGATACCTCCGGCAGCGGCGCGGGCCGCGGCAATGGTGGTGATGGTCGGGATGCGTTGCAGGACAGCGGCGCGGCGGATAGCCTTTTCATCGAAGAAGGGGTCCTGACCGTGCGGCGTGTTCAGGATGAGCTGGATGCGCTCGCCTTTGATCAAGTCCACGACATTCGGGCGGCCTTCCTTTACTTTGTAGACGCGCTCTACCACCATGCCGGCTTTTTCGATTACATCTGCTGTCCCTTCGGTGGCAACGAGGTGGAAACCCAGTTCGACATATTGGCGAGAGAGATCGACGAGTTGCTGCTTATCGCGGTCGTTCACACTGATAAACACCGTCCCCTTGAGCGGCAGATGCAGACCAGCGGAAAGCTGCGCCTTGGCAAAGGCTTCGCCAAAGTTGTCAGCCACACCCATCACTTCGCCGGTGGACTTCATCTCTGGGCCGAGCACGGTGTCAACGCCGGGGAATTTGTTCCATGGGAAGACTGGCGACTTGACGAAATAGTGCGTGCCAGTTTCGAGGTCCCTGCCCCTTGCAACCTGCTCCGGCAGCAACTCGCGCAGCTTGCGGCCCGTCATCAGGCGCGAGGCAATCTTTGCCAGCGGGATTCCTGTTGCCTTTGAGACATATGGGACGGTGCGCGAGGCACGCGGATTGACTTCGATGACGAAGACCTTGTCGCGCTGGATGGCGAATTGCAGATTCACGAGACCGACGACGTTCAGCGCCAGCGCAAGCTTGCGTGCGTAAGCGCGGATGGTGTCGAGCACCGCAGGCGCGAGATCGACTGCAGGCAGCACGCAAGACGAGTCGCCGGAGTGAATGCCGGCCTCTTCAATGTGCTGCATGATTCCGGCGATGACCACGTCTTTGCCATCGCAGAGGGCGTCCACATCGACTTCGACCGCGTCTTCGAGGAAGTGGTCGATAAGCACAGGACGTTCCTGCGAATACTCGACGGCCTCTCGCATATAGTGCGAAACGGCCTGATTGTCATAGGCGATGACCATGGCGCGGCCGCCAAGCACATACGAAGGGCGCACGAGCACCGGGTAGCCGATGCGCTCCGCTCCTTCGAGGGCTTCTTCGACGCTGGTAGCCATTGCGCCCGGTGGTTGCGGGATTTCGAGATCTTCGAGCAGTTTTCCGAAACGCTTGCGGTCTTCAGCGAGGTCGATGGATTCAGGCGATGTTCCGAGGATGGGCACGCCTGCGGCCTTGAGACGCAGCGCGAGGTTGAGCGGCGTCTGCCCTCCGAACTGCACGATCATCCCGACTTCGGCGCCGCCTGAGGACTCATGCTCGTAGATGGCAAGCACGTCTTCGAGAGTTAGCGGCTCGAAATAGAGGCGGTCGCTGGTGTCGTAGTCGGTGGAGACGGTCTCGGGGTTGCAGTTGACCATGATCGTCTCATAGTCGTCTTCCTTAAGTGCGAAGGCGGCATGGCAGCAGCAGTAATCGAACTCAATTCCCTGCCCGATGCGGTTGGGGCCGCTGCCAAGAATGATGACTTTGCGCTTCGCGGTTGGAGCGGCTTCGTCTTCCTCGTCGTAGGTTGAGTAGAGATACGGCGTCATGCTCTCGAACTCAGCGGCGCAGGTATCGACGAGTTTGAAGACGGGCTTCACGCCATGTCGATAGCGGAGTTGACGCACCTGCGCGATGCCTTCATGTCCTTGCAGGCCCCAAACGGAGGCGATGCGTTCGTCGGATACGCCCTGGCGCTTCGCCTTTCGTAACAGTTCTGGTGACACACTAGACGTGTTGAACTCGGCCAGCGCTGCAATCGTGTCTGTCACTTCCTTGACGTGGTAGAGAAACCACGGATCCATCGAGGTCATGCGAGCTACTTCACGCACGCTCAGGCCGCGGCGGAAGGCGAAGCGGATGTAGTCGAGCCGGTCAGGCTTGGGCGTGACCAGCATCTGCGTCAGGCGGCGCGGATCAAGCACTTCGCTCCCTGTCTTTTTGCCGGTTTCGAGTGAGCGCAGGGCCTTCATCAGCGATTCTTTGAAGGTGCGGCCAATGGCCATCACTTCCCCGACGGACTTCATCTGCGGGCCAAGATTTTCATCGGCGCCGGGGAATTTTTCAAATTGCCACTTGGGGATTTTGGTGACGACGTAATCGATGGTCGGCTCGAAGCAGGCCGGAGTCATCTTGGTGATGTCGTTCGGAATCTCGTCGAGCGTGTAGCCGACGGCGAGCTTGGCTGCGATCTTCGCAATGGGGAAACCTGTTGCTTTCGACGCAAGAGCAGAAGAGCGCGAGACGCGCGGATTCATCTCGATGACCGTCATGCGACCTGTCATGGGATGCACGGCAAACTGGACGTTTGATCCGCCGGTCTCGACGCCGATTTCACGCATGACGGCGATGGCCGCGGTGCGCATTCTCTGGTATTCGCGGTCGGTGAGCGTCTGCGCGGGCGCGACGGTGATCGAGTCGCCGGTGTGAACGCCCATCGGGTCCATGTTCTCGATGGAGCAGACAATGATGACGTTGTCAGCAAGGTCGCGCATCACCTCGAGCTCGAATTCCTTCCAGCCAAGCACGGATTCTTCAATCAGGCATTCGTGGACAGGAGAGAGGTCGAGTCCGCGAGCGAGAATTTCCATCAGCTCTTCGCGGTTGTAGGCGATGCCGCCGCCGGAGCCGCCGAGCGTGAACGATGGTCGGATGATGACCGGGAAGCCAATTTTGCTTGCGAACTCGAGGCCGTCGCGAATGTTGTTTACCAGCGCAGATTTCGGCAGGTCGAGGCCGATGCGCGTCATCGCATCCTTGAAGAGGAGACGGTCTTCCGCCTTCTTGATGGCTTCGAGCTTCGCGCCGATCAGTTCAACATCGTATTTATCGAGAATGCCCGAGTCGGCGAGATCGACAGCAAGATTGAGCGCCGTCTGACCACCAACGGTCGGCAGCAGGGCGAACTTGCCGGTGCGGCCCTCGTCGTGGAGCATTTGCGACTCGATGCGGATGATCTCTTCGACATACTCGCGCGTGAGCGGCTCGATGTAGGTGCGGTCGGCAAGCTCGGGGTCGGTCATGATGGTGGCCGGGTTCGAGTTCACCAGCACCACCTCATAGCCTTCCTGCCTGAGTGCCTTGCACGCCTGCGTGCCGGAGTAGTCGAACTCGGCGGACTGGCCGATGACGATCGGGCCGGAGCCGATCACGAGAATCTTGGTGATGTCATTCCTGCGTGGCATCGTTTATCAGCTGCCCTCTAAATCTGAAATCTTGTTCAAAAAAATGGCGGGACTCAAAGCCCGCCGCTTCACTTCTTGAATTCCTCCATCATCTTCCTGAAGTCGCGGAAGAGATAGTGCGAGTCGTGCGGGCCGGGACTGGCTTCCGGGTGGTACTGGACGCTGAAGAGCGGCAGCGACTTGTGGCGCAGTCCCTCGAGCGTGTTGTCGTTCAGGTCGATGTGAGTTAGATTGACTTCGTTGGCGTTGATTGAATCGGGATCGACGGCGAAGTTGTGGTTGTGTGCAGTAATTTCCACTTTGCCGGTATGCATCTGCTTCACCGGATGGTTTCCGCCGTGATGGCCGAACTTGAGCTTGTACGTCTTGCCGCCAAGAGCGAGACCGATGAGCTGATGCCCGAGGCAGATTCCGAAGATCGGTTTGCGGCCTGCCAGCTTGCGAATATTCTCCTGCGCGTAGGTGACGGGTTCGGGGTCGCCGGGACCATTCGAGAGGAAGATTCCGTCTGGGTTCAATCCCAGCACGTCTTCGGCAGAAGTCTGCGCCGGAACGACGGTCACGCGGCAGCCTTCGTCCGCCAACATGCGCAGAATGTTTTTCTTGATGCCGTAGTCGTAAGCGACAACGTGGAGATCAGGGCGCGGTTTTACAATTGCAGGCTCGTCGGATTCAAGGGGATCAGGGCCGTCCTGCTCCCACTGATAGCGGGCTTTGGTGCTGACGACGCTGGCGAGATCAGTCCCATCCATCTTGCGGATGGAGCGGGCCTTCTGTACCAGCAGGTCGGGATCGGTTTCAATCGACGAGATAACGCCGCGCATCACGCCATTTGTGCGCAGGTGACGGACAAGAGCGCGGGTGTCGATGTCCGAAATAACAGGTACGTTGAAGCGCTCCAGATATTCGTCGGCTACCTGCTGCGAGCGCCAGTTCGAGCTGATGGGCGAGAACTCGCGCGTAACCAGACCTTCGATATAAGGCTTATTGGCTTCGTTGTCAGCGGAATTGGTCCCGTAATTGCCGATCTGCGGGTTGGTGAGAACGACAATCTGTCCGGCATAGGAAGGATCAGTGAAGATTTCCTGATAGCCGGTTAACGATGTATTGAAAACGACTTCGCCGTAGCACTCACCTTTGGCGCCGTAGCCTTCGCCGCGGAAGATGCGCCCGTCTTCGAGCGCAAGGATCGCCTGCATCGCTTCTCCATGGAGTGGATTCAATAGATTTTAGCAGGTTTTGGCTCTAGAGTCTCGACGCTTGTACGATATTTCCCGAATGAATTTCCGGTAAGTAAGGGCTGATGGCGTTTGGCCCGAAACATATCTTCGCCTGCGCCATCATACCCTTGCTCCCTTGGCACAAGCACAGACGGATGACGCGCGACAATCGCAACTTGCCGCCATGACAAAGACCATGCGCATGGCGGGCTTGACCGAGGAGCTTTACCAGCTATGGCACCTGGAAATAAATCTGCCGAGCAACTCCATGCCGGCATCGTTTAAGAGGCCACAGCATCGAAGAATATAGAGCTAGCTAAAATACCTCTCAGCGAATGCCGCTCAACACAGAAGAAAAAATAGACCCGGAACAGCCGGCGTCGTCGCGCGACTACTCGCACGCTTGGCGGGCGCTGCGCCATCGTAATTTCCGCCTGTTCTTTGGCGGCCAGAGCATCTCGCTCATTGGCACATGGATGACGCGCATCGCCACCGCGTGGCTCGTCTATCGGCTCACGAAATCGGCATTGTTGCTGGGCACCGTCAGCTTCGCCGGGCAGATCCCGACGTTTCTGCTCGCTCCTTTCGCAGGGGTGCTGGTTGACCGCCTGGACCGCCGCAAGGTGCTCATTTGGACACAGGCCCTTGCGATGCTGCAATCTCTGGCGCTCGCCGCGCTCACACTTACGCGCGTTATCAATATTCATGAAGTGCTCTGGTTGAGCGTCTTTCAGGGAATGATCAACGCATTCGACATGCCCGGGCGGCAGGCCTTCATGGTGCAGATGGTTGAAGACCGTGGTGACCTGTCAAATGCCATCGCCATCAACTCATCGATGGTAAACCTCGCACGCCTGGTCGGACCGTCGCTCGCCGGTCTCGTCATCGCAGCCACTAATGAAGGCTGGTGCTTCCTTATCGACGGTGTCAGCTATATCGCTGTCATCATCTCATTGCTGCTGATGCCCGCTGAGATCGGCAACATAAAGCGTCATGCCGCATCGATGGTGGAACAGTTGAAAGAAGGCTGGGCCTACGTCTCGACCTTTGTCCCCATCCGCATCATCCTTTTGCTCTTCGCGCTTCTTAGCCTTATGGGCATGCCCTTCGTTGTGCTCATGCCCGTTTTTGCGGCGCAGGTTCTGCATGGCGGCCCACACACACTTGGATTCCTGATGGCGGCGCTCGGCGTCGGCGCGCTCATTTCAGCGCTTTCTCTTGTCGTCCGCAAATCCGTTCGCGGTCTCCTAAAGATGATCCCGATAGCTGCCGCCATCTTTGGCATTGGCCTTGTCAGTTTCGGCTATTCCAGTTGGCAGTGGCTGTCATTGCTGCTCATGCTAGTCACCGGATTCGGCATGATGCAAGGCATGACCGCGAGCAACACCATCATCCAGACGCTGGTGCCGGAAGACAAGCGTGGGCGCGTGATGAGCTACTACACCATCGCGTTCGTCGGCATGGCCCCGTTCGGCAGCCTGCTGGCCGGCGCCTTTGCCCACGCCATTGGAGCGCCGCGCACGGTCATGGTCAGCGGCATTGCCTGCGTGGCTGGAGCGGCATGGTTCTGGTCGCGGATGAAAGCGATTCGCAAAGAGATGCGCCCGGTCTACGAGCAACTCGGCATCATCCCTCCCCGACCCTCCACGTTGGTCGAAGAAGAAGTAAGCACCGGCTAAATCAAAATTGTCATCCTGAGCAGAGTGACCGAAGAGAACGGAGTCGAAGGACCTGCGGGTTTTCCTTTCACGAGAGTCGCGCACTTTAATCTCAATTTGCGAATTCGGTCCGAATGCGTCTCTCCCACCCTCTATTTCGTCTGCTATGCTTTGTACCCATAATTGAAATTTGGAGCCAGCGATGCCATTCTCTGCTTTTTCCCGCGGAGCAGCCCTGCTCTGCGCGGCATTCTTTTGTCTGCAGGCAACAGCGCAAATCGACCAGACCTACGCCCGCGATGCAAAACAGACCGTCGATCAGGAATACACGCAGCGCATCAACAAATACACAACGCTGCCTGAGCTGAATTCGCCACTCACCGACTATCTGCCCGCATCCTCAACCGTGCCCACGCCTATGAAGGTGCTGGGCGACGTCTCCGGCGCGCCCGACATTCTTCCATATGCAGAAGACGTTTATAGCTACTTTCGCCTGCTTGAATCAGCCACTCCGCGCGTCAAGGTCTTCACCATCGGCCACACGGAGGAAGGCCGCGAAATGATTGCCGTCGCCGTGGCCGACGAGTCGCTGCTCAAGGACTACAAGGAAAACGACGCGCGTCTGGCCAAGCTGGCCGATCCGCGAACTATCAACATGAATGACGCCACGGCGGAAGGGCTGGTCAAGCAGTCCGTGCCCGTCTACTACATTACCGGCACCATTCACTCGCCTGAGACCGGCGCGCCGACCGCGCTTATGGAATTGGCTTATCGTCTCGCCGTCGATGACTCGCCCTATATCAAGTACATTCGCACGCACATGATCACGCTCATCACGCCGGTCGTCGAAGTCGATGGCCGCGACCGCATGGTCGATGTCTACAAGTGGCACAAGGCGCATCCGAATGAGAATTACCCGCGCCTCGTCTACTGGGGGCACTACGTTGCGCACGACAATAACCGCGACGCCATGACGCTGACCCTCAACCTCTCGCGCAATGTGCTTGACACTTATATCAACTGGCACGCACAGGTGCTGCACGATCTGCATGAGTCGGTGCCGTTCCTCTACGACAACACGGTCGGCGACGAGCCGTACAACGCATGGCTTGATCCGATCCTTACCAACGAGTGGCAGATGATCGGCTGGAACAACGTGCAGGAGATGACCAAGTTTGGCATGCCCGGCGTCTTCACTCACGGTAACTTCGACACCTGGAGTCCCGGCTACCTCATGTTTCTCGCTGCAATGCACAACGGCATCAGCCGCCTCTACGAGACATTCGGGAATGGCGGGGCAGACACCGTCGAGCGCATCCTCACGCCGGACGAATACTCGCGCACCTGGTACCGCCAGAACCCGCCCTATCCCAAAGTGAAGTGGTCGCAGCGCGACAACAACAACTATGAAGAGACGGCGCTGCTGGTCTCGCTCAACTACTTCGCGCAGAACGGGCAGACCTTCCTGAACAACTTCTATCTCAAGAGCAAGCGCTCGATTCTCAAACCGAATGACGCCGGCCCCGCAGCCTATGTGCTATCCGCAAATGAAGAATCGCCGGACCGCCAGCGCATGTTGCTCGACATTCTGCGCGCGCAGCATGTCGAGATCAGCCGGACGACAGAAGCCGCCACGGCGACGGTTCCAGTCAAGCCAAAGCGCGAGAACAAGGAAGATGATGCCTCGGCGAAGCCACCGCAGCCGAAGACCGAACAGCGCACTTTTCCCGCGGGCAGCTATGTCATCCGTATGGACCAGCCCTACTCGCGCATCGCCGACGCCTTGCTCGACCGCCAGTACTGGGCACCAAACGATCCGCAGAAAACTCCCTATGATGATACCGGCTGGTCGCTGCCCGCGCTCTTCAGCGTGGAAGCTGTGCGCGTTACCGATGCCGCAATTCTGAAAGCGCCCATGCAGACGGTCAAGGAAGATGGAGATTCAGGCAGCTCTTCAGGTTCAGGTTCGGTCTACCTTATTGCCAACCATGCCGATCCCGGTCTGATCACGCTCCGCTATCTGCTGAAGAATGCAACCGTATCGGTTACAGATGCGGCAACTACGGTCAGCGGTCAGCAATATCCCGCCGGATCGCTCATCATTCAAAATGCCGGCGCGAATGACATGAAGTCGGCGCTGCAAAAGACCGGGCTGGTTGCAGCAGCGGTAAGCACTGCGCCCTCCGTTGCCGCGCATACTGAAACCACACCGCGCATCGCCATGATGCACAGTTGGCTCAGCACACAGACCGAAGGCTGGTGGCGGCAGGCGCTCGACAAACTCAGAGTGCCGTTTGATTACATCAGCACCCAGACAGTAAGTAATGAAGACGACCTGCGTTCGAAATACGATGTAATTCTCTTCGCGCCGGTCGGCAATGCGCGCACACCGCAGATTATCGAAGGTCTGCCGATGTGGGGCAACGAGCTGCCGTGGAAGAAGACCGACCTCACGCCGAACCTCGGCCGCATCGATTCAACCGACGACATGCGCCCTGGCCTCGGCTACAGCGGCATCGACCACCTCCGCCACTTCGTCGAGCAGGGTGGCCTGCTCATCACCTCGCAGGACACGGCCCAGTTCGCCATCGACACCGGCCTCGCGCCAGGCGTTTCCGTGGTCACACATGGCAACCTCAAAGTTGTTGGAACTCTGCTCGCGACAGTAGCCGTCGATCAGAAGTCACCAATCCTCAATGGTTACAGCAAGCCGCTTACCGTCTATAGCGAAGACGGCCTTTCCTTTAACGTGAGCAACACCGTGGGAGGCACACGCGGGCCACGCCTTGGCGGCGACGAAGAGCGCACAACCGGCCGCGGCGGCCCAGACGATCCCGATACCCCACAAGGCCGTCCCTACATGGCGGCTGATCCGAGACCCCATCCCAAACCATGGGAAGCGATGCCCCTGAACGAAGATCAGACGCGCAACAATCCCAATGTGATCCCCGCCGAACTGCGTCCGCAGGTTGTCCTCCGTTTTGCCGATAAAGACTCGCTGCTGGTATCCGGCCTGCTCGACCACGGCGAACTGCTGGCGCAGCATGCAACGGTTGTCGCAGCGCACCTGGGTAAAGGGTCGGTCCTGCTCTTCGCCAATAACCCGATCTACCGCGGCGAAACCATCGGCAGCTATCCGCTGGTCTTCAACGCGATTCTGAATTTCGACCGCTTGGGTCGGAACGCGGGAACAACTACAAAGAGCGAGGCTGGGCAATAGAAGCTGGAAATCCCAAAGTGCTGTCATCCTGAACGGAGCGAAGATCTGCTTTTCATGTATCTGGCTTGAATTTGATTGAATGGTATGAGTGCGTCCCGTAATGTTCCTATCCAAGCTGTAGATGTTTTGATGGAAATGGCAAAACAGATCCTTCGCTCCGCTCAGGATGACAAGACTTACTCGGATATATAAGGCTAATAATAAATTTCACCCATAAGAATAATTTTTCACATACAATTCAACCCGTCTGATATTTCATCCTGGGGGAATGCATTGAAATTTGTTCATCGCACCGTAATTTCAGTCGGCGCCAGCGTCGTCCTTATCGCTGCGGGCCTGGCAGGCTGCTCGCAACAGCCCAAACAAACCGCGGAGAGCGCGCCCGCTGCAAAACCCGCAGATCAGGCCCACCCGGTTGCCGCCATTCAGGACACGGAAACGCCTGAACAGCGTGACGCCCGCATGGCATGGTGGCGCGAGGCCCGTTTCGGCATGTTTATTCACTGGGGCCTCTACTCCATCCCTGCAGGCACATGGAACGGCAAGCGTATCCCCGGCATCGGCGAATGGATCATGAACACCGCCTCCATCCCGGTGGCCGATTACAAGGCGCTGGCGCCCAAATTCGACCCTACCGGCTTTAGCGCGCATGACATCGTTGCCCTCGCCAAGGCAGCCGGCATGAAGTACATCGTCATCACCTCGAAGCACCATGACGGTTTCGCCATGTTCGACTCCAAGGCGAACGACTTTAATATCGTTGCCGCCACGCCTTTCAAACGCGATCCGCTCAAAGAATTAGCGGACGAATGTAAGAAGCAGGGAATCAAATTGGGCTTCTACTATTCACAGGATCAGGACTGGACTGCTCCCGGCGGCGCTGCCCTGAAGACCGGCGATCACCAGCCGCCCACCTATCACTGGGACAAGGCCCAGGACGGCAACTTCCAGCAATATCTCGAAACCAAAGCCATTCCGCAGCTAAAAGAGCTGCTTTCGAACTACGGCGATTTTCCAGCAGTGATCTGGTTCGATACTCCAACGCCGGATATGACTCCGAAGCTGGCGTCCGAAATCGTCTCCGTGCTCAACCAGTACCCAAAGCTCATCTGGAACAACCGTCTCGGTGGCGGTTATAAGGGCGACACCGAAACCCCCGAGCAATACATTCCCGCGCAAGGCTATCCCGGACGCGACTGGGAATCCTGCATGACCATCAATGACACCTGGGGCTACAAGTCCTATGACACAAACTTCAAATCAACGGAAACGCTTCTGCGCAACCTTATCGACATCGCCAGCAAGGGCGGCAATTATCTCCTGAATATCGGTCCCGATTCTCACGGCATCGTTCCTGCTCCTGAAGTCGAGCGCCTCCACCAGATGGGCAAGTGGCTCGACGTGAATGGCGAGGCGATCTACGGTACTCAACCGACCCTCTTCGGGCCGGAAGCTGGTAGCTTCAGCACTACCGAGAAAGACAAAGACGGCAAGCCGAAGTTCATTCCTGCGTGGAACTGGCGTTCAACCACCAAGCCCGACAAGGTCTATATTGAAATTTTTAAATGGCCTAATGGCACTTTCCATCTCGATAAGCTGCCGCGAAAAGTTACCGGCGCTTATCTGTTGGCCGACTCCGCACATAGGCCACTCAAATTCAACCAGTCTGGCGACAGCATCGACGTCCAACTCCCGTCTAAAGCTCTTGACCCGATCGCGACCGTGCTGGTTCTCGATGCAGCGAAATAAGGTCAACTACTATAAAAAGGGGTGCGATTGAGCACCCCTTTTTATGAGTCATGCAAATGTTCCACCGATGACGACCTGAAAGAGTGTTTTTGAGGAATTTCTACAAGAATATGGGTCTACATTTCAGACGAGCAGTGGATGGCGCTTTTCAATTTAGAGATGAGCTTACAAAGTATTGCGAAATAACACCTCAACACCCTGAACCAGCACCGGTGGGAAAACGTGCGCAAAAAGGCAGATGCATTCGTCGCCGCCTTCAGAAATAAGTGATCATCAAACTCAATGTCCAATAGATCAGATTGACAGAAGTCAACTTGCCCGGAACTGGCTTCAAAAAGCAATCTATGTTACTCTTGTTCCAGACACTTAGGAAGTGTAATTGAACAGAAATCTGCAATAGGAGTAACGCACGCATCGTGCTGGCACCTGCTAAAAAAACTGAAATCATTTCCCGTTATCGCACTCATGACTCCGACACCGGCAGTCCTGAGGTGCAGATTGCGATCCTGAGCGAACGGATCGGCGAGTTGACCGAGCACTTCAAGACCCACGCGAAGGATCATGCTTCGCGCCGCGGCCTTCTGATGCTGGTCAGCAAGCGCCGCCGTCTGCTCGATTACCTCAAGACGAACGATTCTGACCGCTACCGGGACGTCATCGGCAAACTGGGCATCCGTAAGTAGCTGCAAGCTCAAACCTTTGTCTCCTACGCGCACGCGACGAGAACTTCGCAAAGGGTTGGAAAGCGCTGGCCGGGTCAATGGCTGGCGTGTATCCATGCCGATCCACTCTTCCGCATCCTTGTCATCCCAACCGGAGCGGAGCGGAGTGAAGGAACCTACGGTTCCACTAGGCACAGGTGCCACACATCTCGCAGAGTTGTGGGATTGCTCAGGTCCAGCACTCAATTCCGCCGTCGCTCCTACCAAGATTCAAGAAAAGAGGACATTATGAAACACGAAGTGACAGTCGAGCTTGCCGGTGGCAAGCGGCTGACCTTTGAAACAGGCCGTATGGCCAAGCAGGCCTCCGGTGCAGCCCTGGTCACGCAAGGTGACAGTGTGGTGCTCGCAACCGCCGTGGCCGCCCCCGATCCAAAAGAGGGAATCGACTTCTTCCCTCTCACCGTCGATTACCGCGAGTACGCCTACGCCGGCGGACGCATTCCCGGCGGATTCATCAAGCGCGAAGGCCGTCCCAGCGAGCGCGAAATTCTCACCAGCCGCCAGATCGACCGCCCGATCCGCCCGCTCTTCCCTGAAGGCTTCCGTAACGAGACGCAGGTCATCGCCCTGGTCTTTTCCGCCGATAAGCAAAACGACCCCGACATCGTCGGCATCAATGCCGCCAGCGCAGCGCTCGCGCTCTCTGACATTCCCTTTGCTGGTCCCGTGGGCGCCGTTCGCGTCGGCTATGTGAACGGCCAATACCTGGCCAATCCGTCTTATTCCGAGCGCCGTGATAGCTCCATCAATATCACCGTCGTCGGCACCAAAGACGGCATCGTGATGATCGAAAGCGGCTCTACAGGCGTGACGGAAGACATCGTCGTCAACGCCATCGAGTTCGGCCATGCTGAGATTAAGAAGATCGTTGCCGTCATCGAAGAACTGGCCACCAAGGTGGGCAAGCCCAAGCGCGGCTTCACTGCTCCCGAGTTCGACCAGCCATACTATGATGCTCTCGTCTCCAAAGTTGGCGACCGCCTCAAGGACGCGCTCGACACCAAGAGCCACCCCAAGACCGAAAGCTACGCTCTGGTCAAGCAGATCAAGGACGAACTCGCCGCCGAAATCCCGGCAGACGAGAACGCCGCAGCCGCGAAGAAAAAGCTCGGCAACTACTATGAAACGCTGCGTGAGCGCATCTTCCGCGAGCAGGTCACGAAAGATCGCATTCGCCCTGACCGGCGTGCCTTCGATCAGATTCGCCCCATCACCATTGAAGTTGGCGTGCTGCCCCGCACTCATGGCTCCGCGCTCTTTACCCGTGGCGAAACGCAGGCGCTCGTCACTGCAACCCTTGGAACCGGCGACGACTCGCAGCGCCTCGAAACCTTCGAGGGCGAGCAGCGCAAGCGCTTCATGCTGCACTACAATTTCCCGCCGTTCTCGGTTGGCGAAGTCGGCCGCATGACCGGCGTAGGCCGCCGCGAAGTGGGCCACGGAGCGCTGGCCGAGCGCGCCATCAGCGCCGTTCTGCCCAGCGAAGAAGAGTCGCCTTACGCGATCCGCATCGTCTCCGACATTCTTGAGTCGAACGGCTCGTCGTCTATGGCCTCGGTTTGCGGCGCAAGCCTCGCCCTCATGGATGCGGGCATTCCGCTCAAGGCAGCCGTGGCCGGCATCGCGATGGGTCTGGTGAAGGAAGGCGATGAGTACGCCATCCTTACCGACATCGCCGGCGCCGAAGACCACTACGGCGACATGGACTTCAAAGTTGCCGGGACCCGCGACGGCATCACCGCTCTGCAGATGGACATCAAGATCAGCGGCATCACCGGCCAGATCATGCGCGAAGCGCTTGAGCAGGCCCGTCGCGGTCGCTTCTTCCTTCTCGACACGATGGATGCCGTTCTCAATGGCCCGCGCACTGAGAAGTCGAAGTTCGCTCCGCAGATCCGCACTCTGCAGATTCCGACCGACAAAATCCGCGACCTTATCGGGCCGGGCGGCAAGACCATCCGCGGCATCATCGAGGCCACGCAGGTCAAGATCGACGTCGATGACACGGGCCGCGTGAACGTAGCTTCATCCGACGCTGAAGGCTTGGACAAGGCGCTGGCGATGATCAACGATCTCACGGCCGTTCCCGAAGCCGGCAAGACCTACCTCGGCAAAGTCGTCCGTCTTGCCGAGTTCGGCGCGTTCGTCGAAATCTTCCCCGGCACCGACGGCCTGCTGCACATCAGCGAGATCGCCGAGCACCGCGTCAAGGACGTAAAAGACGAGCTGCGCGAAGGCGATCAGGTCCTCGTCAAGGTCCTCGGAATCGAAGGCAACCGCATCAAGCTCTCGCGCAAGGCTCTGTTAAAGGAACAGCGCGCCAAACTCGGCATCACCGAGCCGCAGTCCGGCCAGGTCAGTGACATGGCCGCATCAAGCGATCCGGAAGAAGGCGGTAGGCGCCATGCGCCTCGCGAAGAACGCCAGCCATCTTCAAACGCCAGCACCATCACCATCGAAGGCGGCGACGACTTCGACGATGAAGAAGGCAGCGACGAGGGAGGCGAGGAAGTCAACTTCAACCGCGCGGACGTCGCGCCAGCTCACGCAAGCAGCAGCGAGCGCCGTCCCGGCGGAGGCGGCGGCCAACGACGTCGTCGTGGCCGCGGGCGTCGTGGCCCGGGCGGACGCGGACCGGGCGGTGGTGGCGGCAACCGAGGACCCCAGTAAACCAAGCAATAAAGAGGGCTGTGCTAAAGCACAGCCCTCTTGCTTTCTACCGCGTAGAAGATGAACGCTTAACGCAACTGGAACCGGGACCTCAATGCCTGCGTACAACAAATGCAGGCAAGCAGATGCGAACCTACAAAGGAGAATCAATGCGGCAGGCCATCTTCGCAGTGATGGCAACCGTACTTTTCTCATCGATGGTCGCCGTAGGCCAGCAGCACACAATCGCGCGACCCGACGGCAGCAGCATCGAAACATCCCATATCGATGCGCAAGTGAATCAGCTTATACAGGCCGCGCACGTGACAGGTATCGGCATCGCCATCTTCCATGATCGAAAAATCGAGTACGAGAAGACCTATGGGTTACGCGACACGGAGAAAGGACTGCCACTCACTCCCAACTCCGTGATGACCTCGGCATCGCTGAGTAAAGCAGCTTTCGCCAGCGTCGTCATGCTCCTGGTTCAGGAACACGTTCTCGATTTAGACAAGCCCGTCACTCAATACCTGCCAAAACCGTTACCCGACTATCCCGGCTACGCTGACCTGAGTAATGACGATCGCTACAAAAAGATAACGCTGCGTATCCTGCTCAGCCACACCAGCGGCTTCCCCAACTGGCGCGCCTTTGAAGATGACAGGAAACTCCACATTCACTTCGACCCAGGAACGCGCTACGCCTACTCCGGCGAGGGCATCGACCTGGCGCAACTAGTGGTGGAGGCGGTCATGCATGAGCCTCTCACAAATCTGATGAGCGAAAAGCTCTTCACTCCCCTGGCCATGAGCCGAACAAGCATGGTATGGGAGCCTCAGTTCGATAGCGACTTCGCCAACGGATACGACGAGTATGGGCGGTCTCTAGGCCCCGAAAAACGGGCCACGCCAAACGCCGCGGGTTCGATGCAGACCACGCTCAATGACTATGCAACATTCCTCAGCGCGATTATGCGCCACAAGCTGCTGAGTGCTCAAACCACCGGTTTGATGTTCAGCCCGCAAATCCCCATCCACTCAGCCCATCAATTTCCTTCGCTGGCGCCCGCGACCACAACAGAGAACGACAGCATCCACTTGGGCTATGGAATCGGCTGGGCCCTCTATGCATCACCTTACAGACAAGCTTTCTTCAAGGAAGGTCATGACGAGGGATGGAGACATCTCGCGCTCTGCTTCGCAAACGGCAGCGGCATCCTCATCATGACGAACAGCTCTAATGGAGAAGGAATTTTCAAGCCGCTGATCGATTCGATTATTGGACGAACATCATTCCCGTTCGGTTGGGAAGGCTACACACCCTACAATCTGCTCCCGCCTTTACCTAAACTCAAGGAGCACAAAGCGGTATCACTTACCCCCGCTCAACTCAACCGCCTGGTTGGCAAGTATGCGCTCTCCGCCGATGCCATTCTCTCCGTCACCCTCGAAGGCGGTCACCTGTTCATGCAGGAGAACGACGAGCCGAAGCAGGAATATCGCGCAGAGAGCCCGGACGATTTCTACTCTGTCAGCTCAAGCGATGAATGCACCTTCAAGCCCACTGGAAGCGCGTCCGCACAGACGCTCGTCTTGCATCTCGACGGCAAGGATCTGGAATTGCATCGAATTCCATAACATTCCATGCGACGCACTCAACGAGAGCAACTAGAACGGAATATCGTCGTCAGTAATCTCAGCAGATTGTCCGTAGTCCTCAGCCGGGGCCTGCGAGCGTTGATCGAACGACGTTGAACTGCCTGAACGGGTATAGCTGCCGCCGCCTTCGCCTTCACCACGTCCGCTCAGCAGTGAGAGATCGTTCACGATAATCTCGGTGCGATATTTCTTTTCGCCGGTGGTCTTGTCGTCCCATGAGCGGGTCTGGATTTTGCCCTCGATGTAAAGTTTCGATCCTTTCTTCACGTAATCACGGACAATCTCAGCCGTGCGCTGAAAGGCGACAAGATTGTGCCATTCCGTGCGGTCGCTCCAGTTGCCGCTCTGATCCTTGGTGCGATCAGTGGTCGCCAGCGAAAAGTTCGCGATCATAGCGCCGCTGCCGGTTGCACGAATTTCGGGGTCCTTCCCCACGTTTCCGAGAAGAATAACCTTGTTAACGCTTTTTGCCATGACTCCTGATTTCTCCCATCACTGCCGCGCGTGTCCACGGCTAAGTTTGAAGCATAGCAGAAGGTGGCATCCCCTCAATATCACTGCTTAAAAAGATTCCCCAGTGCCCATGTAACTTTTGGATTGCAGATGCTGTCACGCCTGTATAAAGGAGTGTCATGGTTCCTTTCTTCGTTCTTGTAGGTGCGTTCGTCCTCTGCCGGATATTGGGATGGGCCGGAGTCGGGTTCTTCGCCGCATGGCAGCATTGCTTACGGGTGGCGGTGGCGGCGATGTTTCTGCTGACCGCCTCTGCGCACTGGGGCAAGCGGCGCGCTGACCTGATCCGCATGGTGCCTCCGGCATTCAAGCGCCCGGACTTGCTGGTCACACTTACCGGAATCGCCGAGCTTGCCGGCGCTGTCGGCATCCTCTGGACGCTTACTGCTAAGGCGGCATCTGTCGGGTTGGCCATCCTTCTGGTTGCGATGTTTCCGGCCAATGTCTATGCGGCGCGACGTCAGCTGACCATAGATGGTCGCAAAGTGCCCGGACTGGTCGTGCGGACCGCGTTGCAAATCGTCTTTCTCTTTGCCGTGATTTTGGCGGGATGGGGTTGCGCCCTCTGCCTTGTATCATTTTCATGATGCTTGCTTCTCTCCGCTTCATCTGGAATGCGACCCGTGGCCATCGCCTCCGGCCTTGGCGCAGCGAATATCTGAAGTGGCGGATTGAGACATATTCCGGAATGAAGGCGGAAAGCCTCCAGACGAAAGACATCTTGAACTTCTTATGGAACGAGAAGTGGAACCTTGTGCGCTTTCTTAATTGGACCGATCAGATGGACGGCTACAGAAAGCAGTCATCGCGCAGCCATCAGCCATAAAGCGCATATCAGTAACATGGACAAAAATGGCGCAAGCCGGCGTCGTAGAGCAGGGTAGCTGCATCTATAGGAAAGCGCGCTTCCAGCCTTGATGCAGGCTATCGTGACTCAAGACATAGAGAGGCTATCCCCCACAAACGATGGCTGCAACTGAAACCATTGCTGAACCAAGACTGATAGCGCAGGCGCGCTGGCGGCCCCGGGTCAATCCCTGGGCTATTGCCGCAACAGTAGCGCTGGCCGCGTTCATGGAGGTGCTGGACACCTCCATCGCCAATGTGGCATTGCCGCACATCGCCGGCAGTCTCGGAGCCAGTCAGGATGAAAGCACCTGGGTTTTGACCGCATATCTTGTTTCGAACGCAGTCGTGCTACCCATGGGCGGTTGGGCGGCAAGCGTGATAGGCCGCAAGAACTTCTTCATGTTCTGCATTGTGATTTTCACCATCAGCTCTTTTCTCTGCGGCATTGCTCCTACTCTTGGTTTTCTTCTGCTGTTTCGCGTTCTTCAGGGCGCAGGCGGCGGCGGCTTGCAACCTATGGCCCAGGCCATCATGGCTGATTCGTTCGAGCCTGCCAAGCGCGGACTGGCATTCGCTCTTTACGGAATCGTGGCGATTCTCGCTCCGTCCATCGGCCCCACGCTCGGCGGTTGGATCACCGACAACTACAGTTGGCACTGGATCTTCTACATCAATATTCCCGTCGGCATTTTTGCTCTGTTAATGGTGCAGCGCATGGTGGATGACCCACCCTGGATCAAAGGAGATCGCAAACGACTGCGGAATGCCGACGGGCTCGGCATTGCTCTGCTTGTAATTTCCATGGCCGCGCTGCAGATCACGCTCGACAAAGGCGAAGAGAAAGACTGGTTCCAGTCCGATTTCATCCGTTTCTTCGCGATTGCTTTTGTCGTTTCGTTTGCCGCGCTGCTGATATGGGAATGGTTCGCCAAGCACCCCATCATGGAACTGCGCCTGCTCAAGAACAGGAATTTCGCCACCTGCTGCTTCCTTATGCTCTTTACCGGCGGTCTACTCAACGCAACCACTGTCTTGCAGCCACTGTTTCTGCAGGCGCAGTTGGGATACACGGCCACCATTGCAGGACTTTCGCTTTCAGCCGGAGGACTGGTGCTGCTCGTCATGATGCCTCTCGCAGGGCAGGCCGTTAGCCGCTTCCCGGCGCGCAACATCATTCTGTTTGGATTCTGCTGCTTCGCGTTCTCCTATTACTTCACCGCGATGCGCATCAATCTCGGCCTCAGCTTCGGCATGGCCTCGTGGCTCAGAATCGTGCAGGTTTTCGCTATTCCGTTTGTCTTTATCTCCGTTACGACGGCGGCATATTTCGGTATGCCTGTCGAAAAGAACAACCAGATTTCCGGCCTTATCAACTTTGTCCGCAATATTGGCGGCAGCATTCTCATCTCGCTCACGAACGCGGGCATTGTCGAACTGGGCCAGTTCCACCAGAACCAGATGCTCAAGCACCTGACGCCTTCCAGCCCCAACGTGCAGAACCAGGTGAGTGCGTTGAGCAGCGTTTTCTCGCGAACAGCCGGGCCTGCCAATGCCGCCCAGCTCGCGCAAGGGCAGATCTACAACCAGATGCAGCAGCAGTCGCACGCGCTGGCCTATCAGGACATGTACTTCATTCTTTGCCTCGCATCGCTCATCATGGTCCCGCTCGCCCTCCTGCTGCGCAAAAACAAACCCGGAGTAGGCGGCGAAATCGCCATTCATTAACGGTAGAATCGCTTCATGCACAGGTGTGCTGCTGGTGTCGCAATCATGATCATGTTTCTGCTCGCGGGGACTGCGTCTTCATTCGTGTGCGACATGATGTGCATGCCCGGAACGCAGAAAGCGTCATGTTGCTCACATATGACGGTGCATTGCGCAGGCACAGCCTCCATTTCTAACGCGCGACAATGCGGTCATCCACAACAGGAACCCGCCCTTACTTCATCCGTCACGCAAGCGCTGCAACTTTGCCTGGCCATCAATGCTGATAAGCCTCTGATACCGCATCTGAGCATTGCCGCAAACGGGGTTAGCATATCGTCGCACGATAGTGTGGGCCAATCCTCATTTAATCCACCCTTGCGCATCTGAGCGCACTCTCCTCTGGCTGACAGGCAGCGCCAATCAAGCCGCTGCGCTTCATGGTGCGAATTTTTGGGGAGTTTTTGTGAAGCTGCTTTTGTCTCTATCGCTGTTGCTACGCAGCGTCACGGCTGCCGCCCAGATGACTGACATGATGGACCGCGACAGCCACACCTTCGCGCAGAAAATCGTGCACCATGCAGGCTCTGGCACGAGTTCGGAGCCAAACTCCACGCCAACGCCAATGTGGATGAACATGCGCGGCGATTGGATGCTGATGTTCCACGCCAATGCCTTCATCATTGAAGAGCAACAGAGCAGTCCGCGCGGCGGCGACAAATTTTTCTCGACCAACTGGTTCATGCCCATGGCGCAGCGCCAGCTTGGTCCCGGCTATCTCACGTTGCGAACCATGCTCAGTCTCGAACCGGGGACCGTAACGGAACGGCAGTACCCGCTGCTTTTTCAGCAGGGAGAAACCGCCTATGGCAAGCCGATTGTTGATGGCCAGCACCCACATGATTTCGTAATGGAACTGGCCGCACTTTACGACTGGAAACTCGGCGAGAAGACGCTTCTCTCGTTTTATGCCGCGCCAGTAGGCGATCCCGCCATCGGACCGACCGCATATCCGCACCGCGCCTCAGCCTTTGAAAATCCTGTCGGCACGCTTGGGCACCATCAGGAAGACTCGACTCACATTGCTGACGATGTGATCACTGTCGGCTTCACGCAGGGCATCGCGCGTGTTGAAGCCAGCGGCTTTCACGGACGCGAGCCGAACGAGCACCGCTGGCAAGTGCAGCAGGGCGCCATCGATTCATGGTCAACGCGGCTCACACTGCAACCCGGCCAGAACTGGGGCGGGCAGTATTCCTATGCGCGCATCCACAGTCCCGAAGCGCTTTTTCCTGATGAAGACCAGCAGCGTATGACCGCGTCCGCCATGTACAACCGTCCTATGCAACGCGGCAACTGGACCAGCACTATCGCGTGGGGAAGAACGCGCTCACTCACCGATAACGTTATCCAGAACAGCTATCTGCTCGAATCGACCCTGCGCTTCGCCGGAAAAAACTATACCTGGGCACGGATTGAAAACGTAGACCGCACGACAGAATTGCTCCTTGGCGAAAATTCCGTGCCGATGGGCTTTAAAGAAGAACCGGCGGGTCGCGTGCAGGCCTACACCTTCGGCTACGACCGGGACTTCAACCTGCTGCCTCATTGGGAAACTGCAATCGGCGCGCAGACAACGGTGTACACACCCGGTTCTCGCCTGCAACCCGTCTACGGAGACGACCCCATGGGCATCGCCGTATTCATCCGCCTGCGTCCAGGAGGCAGTTCACGGAGGGTCAGATTATCCCGACGCGATGGTTTATCAACTCAACCCCGGTAAGGCAACGGCGTTCGGTATCACTGGCGCATGGATGACTAATTCAATGCAAATGTTCAGCAGCGATATGAAGCCGGTTAATTCGCCGATGAAATTACTCCTTAAACGAATCAGCCCGCCGCAAAAGCCGGCATGCCGAGTGCCAGCCTCCGCGACTGCACAAAAGCATGGCTACACACTCAAGTTCGAGACAGGAAAAGATAGCAGAAGAATTCCGAATAATAGCAAGCGGTGCGGGAGGGCCTTCATGCGAAATGAATGTAGTCCGAAGACGAAGCAAGCTATCGAATGACGCCCATATTGTCCGCGGGCCAATAGATGAACGCGGCCTTGCCATAAATCAGCCTGCGGCTGACCGGGCCGAAATCGCGGCTGTCACTTGAAATAGAGCGATGGTCACCCATCACAAAGTACTCATTTGGCGGGACGACCATGTCGGCCATCGAGCGCGTATCGCGGAAGCGCCTGGGAACATACGGCTCATCAACCTTCTCGCCATTGACATACACCCGGCCATCATCGATGCGGATATTGTCCCCGGGTAGTCCAATGACCCGCTTGATGTAGCTCTTCTGCGTGTCGCGCGGGTAGTAGAAGACGACCACGTCGCCGCGCGAAATTTTCTCGAAGTTGTAGGCAAATTTATTGACGAAGAGGCGGTCCTGGTCGCGCAGTTCGGGCTGCATGCTGGTGCCTTCGACCTTTACCGGCTGATAGAGGAAGGTGATGATGAAAAAGGACGCCATCACCGAAATGATGAAATCGCGCACCCACAGTTGCAGATGGCCACGCGTGCTGTTTTGCTTTTGTTCTGTCTTATTGTCGTTCATCAACTTATTCGTTTACTTAGGATGGCTTTAAGAGCAGCCCAGGCTGCCCAAGGGACACAGTATGTTCGACTTTGGTTTGGCCATCGGTTGCTGCGCCGATGGAACAACTGCTGACTGTCCGGCAACGTCGGGCCCGGTAAGGTTGGCCTGCGTGATCGTGAGCGGACGCTGCAGGACCATCTCAATTCCCTCGCCTACGTTGAGCACCACGTCATCCCCGCGCGTAAAGAGGGTATAGATCAAGCCCGCAGCGCCGCCAGCCAGTGCGCCATATCCCGCTCCAGCACCAGGGTGGTCGGCCACTGCGCCGCCAATTGTCCCGAGACTGGCTCCTTCAATCGTGCTCTGCGCTATAGTTCCTATATCCTTGCCCTTGTTCGATGCCTGCTGAATGGTGCCTTCGTCCCCTACTTTAGGGCCACCGGAACCAGGCAAACTGTTCACCACACCGGGTATATCCACTACTGATCCGTTGGGAAAAATCATTGATGTAAAGTGCATGCGTACAGCTGCGCGCCCCTTCACCCGGCCGGGGCGAACTACCTGATCGATTACCCCCTGCACATAGACACCAGCAGGAATGACGACATGGCCGTTCACCACGACAGGAAAGCTCGACGAGAGATACACACCATCGCCCGGCTTTGCTGTCTTGGTGTTCACTGCCGACCTAAGCGCAAGAAGGACTTTGGTTCCCTGGGGGACCTCAATAGATTTTGTCTGGGCGGCGGGAGTGGCAGGTTCGGGGGCATTTTCTGTCCCAGGTGGGGGTGTCTGCTGGGCCATCGCGCTCAAAGCGAACAATCCCGCTGCGAATATTCTCATAGAAAATTTTCTGAGCATGACCATTTCGCCCTCCTACCCGAAGGCTCAGCCCACAATCCCGGCCTGCGGCCTATTCATATTGTAGACGGGTTTTGCGGGCCGAAAGTTAGGAACTAAGCTACTGCCAGCGGTCGATGATGATCTTCGCCAGCTTCGCCATCAGGACTTCGGCCTGATTGTCCGGCGTCCAGCTTTCGTCCTGATTGTCGTAGGTAAATTCAGAAATGACGACCGGACCGTTTTTATCAAACACCACGCCAACGTCGTTGCGGACCTGATTCAGCGCACCGGTCTTATTGGCGATTTTCGATTCGCCCTCGGTCGTGTCAAGCGTTTCAAGATAACGTGGAATGCTGTTGCGGTAAAACTGGTTTTTCAGCATGTGCATGGCCGCGTCGCATAGCTGCTGGTCCTGCGCCGTGGGCTTGGCTGTGCTGCCGGGCGCGTTCAGGTTACATGTGGCAAAGCGCTCCATCACGCCTGCCATCTCGCGGGCCGTAGTTTTGCCCAGACCGAACTGCTTCTGGTCGGCGGGCATGGGACCCACCGGCGGGAGAGAAACTTTCTTGTAGAGCCAGGTGTCTTTCAGGCCCAGCCATTGAATGCGGTCATCGATGTTCTTGAGGCCCAGATAGTCGATGGCGACGTTGGTTGCTGTGTTGTCGCTGACAATAATCATCATGGTGAGCACGTCTTTCAGCGTAAGGGTCTGCGGCGCGTCAAAGAACATCAGCACACCGGAGCCTTCTACCTGATTGGCTTTCGTCAGCGCCACCTTATCGTCGAAGTGGGCTTTGCCCTCTTGAATCTGCTTGAGAGCCTCAAACAAGACGGTAAGCTTGATGACCGATGCCGTAGGCACGGGCGTGTCGGCGTTGATGGCCACAGTCTTTCCGCTACTTATGTCATGCGCGTAGAGCGCAACATGTCCATGATGGACCTGGATCAAAGGTTGCAGTTGTGCCGTAAGCGCTGTGTCTTCCTGCGCGTGCAGGGTTATGGACGCCACAATCAGAGGAAGAAAGATTGGAAGTATAAATCGTATTCTCGTCATTCATTGCCCTCAGGTTCGTTACTATAACTGCACTCAGTTGCTATTTGCCATGACTCTGCCTTTTGCCAACTCAAATCAGCGAACCCGCTTTGGCGTTGCGCGCACGGTTTTGCAGCAGGCAGTCAACGACCACGTCTTTCCTGGAGCAGCCTATGGCGTCCTGCTCGATGGCCAGATCGTTGCACTCGATGCAGTGGGCCATTTTACTTACGACGACGTTTCGGCCGAGGTGATGCCGGAAACAATTTTCGACCTGGCCAGCATCACTAAAGTCATGGCGACCACTGCCATGGCCATGCTGCTGTTTGACCGCGGCATTCTCGATCTTGATGCTCCGCTGGGCGAGATGCTTCCGGGCTTTGTAATCGGAAGCGCGGCAGGAAGCGGCAGGGAGCATGTGACGATGCGCATGTTGCTGGCCCACTCCTCTGGTTTGCCGGCATATGCGCGATTGTTCGAGCAGCACACTTCTGCCAGTGGATTGCTGCGCGCCTGCCTGCAAATGCCGCTGGAAGCGACGCCCGGAATGCGGGCCGAGTATTCCGACATAGGTTTCATTCTGCTGGGTAAAGCGCTTGAAGTGCTGGCGGGGGATCATCTCGCGCAATTTTGTCAGCGGGAGATCTTTGCCCCACTCGAGCTCACCAGCGCTTGTTTCTGCCCATCTGCATCGTCGCGCCCACAACTTCCACCGACAGAGAACGACACGACTTTCCGCAAACGCGTACTTCAGGGCGAAGTGCACGATGAAAATGCCTTCGTGCTCGGCGGTTGCGGAGGCCATGCGGGACTCTTTGCCAACGCATTGGATGTATTGCGCTTTGCCTCGTGCATTCTGGCAGAAGGCTGGACAGCCCGAGGCGAGCAATTGTTTCAACCTACAACTGTGCAACTTTTTGCAACACGGCAAAGCACGCCGCCCGGCGCATCGCGTGCCCTGGGATGGGACACTCCTACCGTGCCATCTTCTTCAGGGAAAAACTTTAGCGCCTCCTCCATCGGGCATCTTGGGTATACCGGGACATCTCTCTGGATCGACCGCGATCGCAATCTGGCCGTGGTCTTGCTCACGAACCGCACATGGCCCGACCGCTCCAATAAAGCGATTCAGCGGGTTCGCCCGGCTTTTCACGATGCGATTTTCAACGGTTTGTGATGCGTTCCGATCAAAACTACGGCACAAGTCAGCGGAATTTAACTTCGACTCAACAAAAAATTGCGCGAGCTATTCTCCATCGTTAGCGCTACAATAGGAGATGGCGAACTGTCGAGATTAACCACTGAAATGGCAACCATTACACCTGCTCCACCGTCTGAAACCCACCGCTCCAGCAACGGGCATTCCGCACCAGTCACCAGACTTCAAGACCTGATCACAGAAAGCCCCAACGATGCATCGCAGGGCTTTGACACAAAGTCGGCGCTTGAGATCGCCCGCATCATCAATCATGAAGACGCCAAAGTTGCAGCCGCCGTCAAAAGGGCGCTGCCGGAAATAGCGCTCGTAATCGATGCAGTTGCTCGCAGCCTGCGCGATGGTGGAAGGCTTATCTATATCGGAGCAGGGTCGAGTGGACGCATCGCCGCGCTCGATTCATGCGAGTGTCCTCCATACTTCTCGAACCAGCCACAACAGATTCAATACATTATGGCTGGCGGACCAAAGGCGCTGGCATCGCCGGTTGAAGTCAATGAAGATTCAGAAGAACTGGGCCAGCGGGACATCGCTCGCCGCCGTCCCACTCGCAAAGACGTGGTTCTGGGATTATCGGCCAGCGGACGCACGCCATATGTTGTCTCAGCGGTCGCTTATGCCCGTGCGCGCGGAGCGAAGACCGCCTGCATTACCTGCAACCACAACACACCTCTGGAAAACGCAGCCGATATCGCGATCATTGCCGACGTTGGCCCTGAAGTCATTTCCGGCTCGACACGCATGAAGGCCGCGACCGCACAGAAGATGATCACCAACATGATCACCACTGGCGCCATGACGCGCCTCGGCTATGTTTATGAAAACCTGATGGTCAACGTCCACATGCAGAATTCGAAGCTGGTCGAGCGCGGCATCTCGATTCTGATGCGGGCCTGCAATATCGACCGCGAGACAGCCGTCCGCACCATTAAGTCCGCGGGACGCAGCGTGCCTGTTGCTCTCGTCATGCTGAAAGCAAATGTCGACAAGCCCGAGGCAGTACGGCGGCTGGCGCAATCCGACGGCAATGTGCGCCGGGCGATTGAAGATTCAGTAATGGATTTATAGTAGGCTAACTTTCTATATGTAAGCGCCCATTCGGGCGCTTTTTGCTTTTATGCTTGCACTTCTGGATCATAGACATCTAAGACGGCACCTTTCTGTCTACCACGGCTTTAGCTACTCACAGGCTGCACATTTACACTAACGATTACGGCAGGTATTGATGGACAAATTCGTTATTCGCGGGGGCAATCCCCTTATTGGAACCATTCGCGTCAGCGGCGCGAAGAACTCTGCGCTTCCCTGCATGGCGGCAGCCATTCTCACCGAGGATGAGGTCATCCTCGAAAACATTCCGCAGGTGCGTGACATTGAGACTGAACGTAAGCTGCTGGTTTCAATGGGCGCTGAGGTCGAACTGGGCTATGGCCGCGCGCAGCATCGCACTTCGATCAGTTGCCGCGTGCTTTCCGATCCTGTCGCAAAGTATGAGATTGTGAAGACGATGCGCGCATCGTCTCTGGTGCTGGGCCCGCTGGTGGCCCGTACCGGGCTTGCCCGTGTCGCCATGCCCGGCGGATGCGCGATTGGCGGACGTCCCATCGACCTGCACATCAAAGGACTGGAAACGATGGGCGCGACCATCAGCTACGAGCATGGTTACATCGAGGCCCGCGCTGAACGGTTGAAAGGCGCGCACATGGTTTTCGATAAGATCACCGTAACCGGGACCGAAGACCTGTTGATGGCTGCCGTGCTCGCCGAAGGCGAGACGGTAATGGAGAATTGCGCCCGTGAGCCTGAAGTTACTGA